>Ga0247611_10000075_pt1 | contig 187700 bp, 126 predicted proteins | sample 177DNAGHGhighgp2_FD_192422 | JGI IMG/M metagenome (GOLD analysis project Ga0247611, IMG submission 192422) | Sheep rumen microbial communities from Palmerston North, Manawatu-Wanganui, New Zealand - 1770 DNA GHGhigh gp2 | ecosystem: Host-associated > Mammals > Digestive system > Stomach >... | reverse complement strand
GAGGTTCTCCCCGGTGAGGCCGTCCCCGCCGATGACGCGGGCGTCCGCCGGGATGTCGACGAGTTCCTTCACGGGCGTGCCCGGGAGGGCGACGACGTAGGCGGGATCGGCGACCACGGGGCCGGTGACCGCCACCTTGCGGGTGAGGTCCAGCTTGCCGGTGTTGATGACGCGGCCGAGGGCGGCCAGGAGCGTGACGGGCATGGTCCACACGGTCTCACCCTTGCGGATGGGGGCGATGTGGCTGATCTGGACGCCCACGTTGCCGGCGGGATGCTTGCCGCCCACGGCGTGGACGATCGCGTTCTCCACCTTGTGGAACGGGCTGCTGTTCCAGACGGCCTTGTTCACGGTGAGATGGACGCCTCCGTCGGTCAGCTTGCCGAGGGCGTTCACGCCGGCCTGGATGTCGGCGAGGCGGTCGCCGAGGGAGAACTCGGTGTCGGCCGCGAGCGGGGCGGTGCTGAAAGTGGAGACGAAGATGGCCTTCGGGCGCAGGTCGGGATCGGCCTGGATGCCGTAGGGACGCTGGATGAGGGCGTTCCAGAGGCCGGTCTTGAGGAGGAGCTCCTTCACCGCTTCCGCATCGGCCGGGACTTTCGTCCCGAAATCGACGTACTCCTGGGAGGCGTCGGCTTCGACGAGGACGGCGAGCAGCTTGCGTTTGTCGCCCCGGACGACGCTCTTCACCGTGCCGCTGACGGGCGAGGTGACGAGGACCTGGGGCTTCTGCTTGTCGGCGAGGACGGGGGAACCGGCGAGGACGCGGTCGCCTTCCTTCACGAGAATTCTCGGAAGAAAGCCCTTGAAATCAGTGGGTTTGACGGCGACTACGCCCGGTTTGACCGTCTTCGCGACTTTCTGGGCGGCGGCACCCTTCACGGGGATGTCGAGGCCCTTTTTCAAATCGAGCTGGTTTGGCATTATTGAAACAAATTTGTGTTTCTGATTATATAATGTGCGAATTTACGCATTTTTTCGCTAATTTCGTGAAAAAGTAACGGAAGATATGAGCGCGATACTTGAGGATTTGAACAAGGAGCAGAGGCAAGCGGTTGAGTGTGTGGAAGGTCCGGTGCTGATCGTGGCGGGGGCAGGCTCCGGAAAAACCCGCGTCCTGACTTCCAGAATTGCCCATATGATCGAGAAAGGGACGGATCCCTCCCGGATCCTGGCCCTGACGTTTACCAAGAAGGCTGCCGGCGAGATGAAGGAGCGCATCGGCCAGATGGTGGGGGAGCGCAACGCCCGCCGCATCTGGATGGGCACCTTCCATTCCGTCTTCATCCGGTTCCTGCGGGAGTTCGCCGACGCCATCGGGTTCCCCCCGACTTTCACCATCTACGACACGGCCGATTCCGTGAGCGCCGTCAAGGACTGCCTCAAGCGGCTGGGGCTGGACGACAAGATGTACAAGCCCAAGGATGTGCTCGCCCGCATCTCCAAGGCGAAGAACGACCTGGTCACGCCCACGCCGTACGCCAACGGCGCCGGCGGCTACCGGGACGACGACCGCCTGCACAAGAAACCCGAGATCTACCGGGTGTACCAGGCGTATTGCCAGTTGTGCCGGCAGTCCGGGGTGATGGACTTCGACGATATCCTCCTGTACATGAACATCCTGCTGAAGCAGAGTCCCGATGCGCTGACGTCGATTTCCGAACGGTTCGACGCCATCATGGTGGACGAGTACCAGGACACCAACTACGCGCAGTACCTGATTCTCAAGAAGCTCGCGGCGGTGCACCGGAACCTGTGCGTGGTCGGAGACGACTCCCAGTCCATCTACGCCTTCCGTGGCGCCAAGATCGAGAACATCCTGAACTTCAAGAAGGACTTCCCGGAGGCGAAGACCTTCCGCCTGGAGCGCAACTACCGCTCCACCCGGAACATCGTGAATGCAGCCAACACCTTGATTGCCAATAATGAAGGACGTATCCCGAAGCAGTGCGTGTCGATGGGCGAGGAAGGGGAGAAAATCCGCCTCGTACGGGCCTACACGGAGCAGGAGGAAGCGGCCCTCATCGCCTCGGCCATCCTCCAGCGGATGCATGAGGTCCATGCGGAATACGAGGACTTCGCCATCCTATACCGCACGAACGCCCAGTCCCGCGCCCTCGAGGAGCAGCTCCGCAAGCGGAACATTCCCTACGTGATCTATTCGGGGAATTCCTTCTTCGAGCGGGCGGAGGTCAAGGACATGATGGCGTATTTCAAATTGGCAGCGAACCCGAATGACGACGAGTCCTTCAAGCGGGCGGTGAACAAGCCGGCCCGCGGCATCGGCGACACCTCGCTGGCGGCCCTGGCGGCTGCGGCGCAGGCGAAGGGTACTTCGCTGTACGGCGCCGCCTGGGCGGAGGACCTGGAGACCTTCGGCCTCCGCGCCGCCGCCGTCGGCAAGATCCGCGGTTTCTGTACGATGATCGCCAAGGTCGCGGAGACGCTGGAGCAGACGGACGCCTACGAGGCCGCGAAGACCCTCGCCAGCGACTCCGGCCTGTACCTTTTCTACAAGAGTGACAACTCGATCGAGGGGCAGGCCCGCGCCGCGAACGTCCAGGAACTCCTGGACAGCGTGGCGGGTTATGTGGAGGAAGTGCAGGGAGAATACCGCAACGAGATGCTGGAGGACGGGCAGGGAGAAGTGCCGGATTCCGAACTTCCGCTCGTCACCCTGCCGGCTTTCCTGGAGAACATCTCCCTCCTGTCCAGTGTGGACGTGGCGGAGGATGAAACCTCCAACAAAGTTGCCCTGATGACGGCCCATTCCGCCAAGGGCCTGGAATTTCCCTATGTCTTCGTGTCCGGCATGGAGGAAAACCTCTTCCCCTCCGGCGGCTGGATGCTCACGGAGCAGGAGCTGGAAGAGGAGCGCCGCTTGTTCTATGTGGCCCTGACGCGGGCAAAGACAGCCGTTGCGCTCACTTTCGCCCAGACTCGCATGCGCAACGGAAAGCATGAGAGCAACGCCCCCAGCCGCTTCCTCCGGGAAATTGCACCGCAGTATCTGCAGAATCCTCTCCGGAAGGAGGATTTCCAGGTGGATAGGCCGGTCGATGATGACGACCATCCGGGATTCCGGTTCGGAAGGTTCGGCGGAGGAAGGGAGATTTCTCCACGCGTTTCGCTTGGTCGAAATGACAAAGGAGGCGTGGCCGCCCGGAATGACCGAGGCGCGTCCCGGGGAACGAATAGTCCTGTCGGAATACCCCGTCCGACAAGCCGGGAGGCCCTGCTGAACAGGCCGTTGCCGCCCAAGGTCCCGGATTCGGAATTCACGCCGGACCCGATGTCCAGCTTCCGGGTGGGCGACCGGATCGAACATAATCGATTTGGGGTCGGAAAAGTCCTAAAAATATCCGGCGAAGTGCCAGATATTAAGGCTATTATCGCTTTTGAAAAGTTTGGCGAAAAAATATTATTATTGAAATATGCTAAAATTCGCCATATTTAACTTGTGATATGGAAAATCTTTCGTATATTTGTCACGAAGTTTTTCATAGTTTAAGTTTAGGTTAAGTAGCGGGCCCGACGCAGTGATGCGTCGGGCTCGTGAAATTAGGACTGGCATAGAATTGAAAAATCCAACCCTGACGGGGTTGGATTGTTTTTTTTACCAAAAGATTAGGACTGGCTTTTTCAAACCGCTAGCCGCAGTAGAAGTACTGGTCCACGAGTTTCCGCATCAGGGCCGGGTCTTTCTTGGCATCGGCGTGGAGGTGCTTGTCGTGGTGGCTCTTGAGGGCGTTGATGATTCCATCGATCATGCGGGGCTTGAAAACGCCTGCTTCCTCATAGGCGGCGCGGTCTTTCTCCAGGCAGGCGGCCGATTCAGCGCAGCAGGTCGGGAGGGAGTCGAGGGTCGCGAGCCGGGCGGCGTTCTCGCTCTTGTGGATGTCCATGTCCACATACTTGTCGTCCGCGATCTTCAGGGCCTCGTCGACCGGCATCTCCAGGCCCTTGCGGGCGGCGACGCACAGGCCGGCCATCAGCTGGTAGATGTCGGCGGAGCAGTCGGGGCTGCGCATTTCGAAGGTCTGCTTGTCGGTGGTGTCGGCAGGGACCGGCTGCTCGTGCGGATTGGCCCGGGTGCACATGTCCACCCCGGAGGACCAGCCCAGCGGCACCCGGACCAGGGCGGAGCGGTTGCAGTCGCCCCAGCACACATTGGTCGGCGCTTCCTGGTGCGGAACCAGGCGGAAGTAGGAAGTGGGGTTCTTGTTGCCGAAGGCGGTGATGGACGGGGCCATCAGCATGAGGCCGGCGATGGCGCGGCGGGCGACCTCGGACAGCTTGCCGTCCGGACCCAGGGTGGCGTTCTTGCCGTCCTTCATCAGGCGCATGTGGATGTGCATGCCGGAACCGGCCTTGCCCACGGTGATCTTCGGGGCGAAGGACACGTCCAGGCCCCACTGGTACGCCAGGTTCCGGATGACCCATTTCGCCAGCAGGAGCTGGTCGGCGGCCGTTTCCACCGGGTTCGGGAGGAACTCGATCTCATTCTGTTCGTAGATTTTCCCGTCCAGGGTGAAGTTGCCTACCTCGCTGTGCCCGTACTTGATCTGGCCGCCGGTCTTGGCGACATGGACCATGCAGGCCCGGCGGAAGTCGTTCAGTTTCGCGAAGGGTTCGGACTCGTGGTAGCCCTTCTGGTCCGTGGCGGGGAACAGCGGATCCGCGTCGGTGATCACGTAATACTCCAGTTCGCCCATGGCCTCGAAGGTCAGGCCGGTGGACTGGTAGAAGGCGTCCTCGGCCCGCATCAGGGTCATGTACGGGGCGCAGTCGAACGGCTCGCCGTCCTTCGTGAAGAAACTGCACAGGAAGCACAGGGTCGGAATCTCATTGAACGGGTCCACGAACGCGGTCCGGTAGCGCGGAATGACGTACAGGTCGCTGTTCCCGGCCTCGATGAAAGAAGGGAACAGGCTCGACCCGTCCACGCGTTCGCCCTCGGTGAGGATCGTCTCCACATAGGCGAGGTTGTTCACGGTGAAGTTCAGCGTCTTCACGCGGCCGTCTTCGGCCGGATACATGAAATCCACCATCCGGATTCCTTTCTCCCGGATGAACTTGATCATGTCGGCGCGGGTGAATTCCTGCGGCAGCTTGCCCAGGAAGGAAACCACCTCGTTGGGGTTCAGTTCGATGCGATGGTCCATTATTATTTATGTGGTTGTTCGTATACAAAGATAATGAATCATTATCGAAATGCAAAGACTTCCTTTCAATTCTTAACTTGCGGTTGGGCGCCCTTGATTTTTTCGGAAACTATCCTTACCTTTGTCATCCCATGCGGAATTAGCTCAGTTGGTAGAGCGTTGGCTTCCCAAGCCGAAGGTCGCGAGTTCGAACCTCGTATTCCGCTCACGTAGCGAGGACCGGAATCATCCGGCCCTCGCATTTTTCATTTCAGGACGTAGTCGGAGACGGATTTGAGGCCGGTGGTGCCGAAATAGGAGGCGACGAGGCTGCCTTTGAGATAGACGCGCGTGCCGACGAGATCGGGATGGTCCACGAGGTTGAGGGCGTCGCGGATGGGGCCTTTGGGAAGTTCGACGGCGATGCAGGAGGCCTTGGACGTCACCGAGGAGCGGGAGGCGATGGCAAGGTGCGTCGCTTTCGTGAATTTGGAGGTCTTCACAGTCGTCCCGGCCGAAGACAGATCCCCCCCGACGATATAGCCGAACACCCAGATGTCATCCTCGCCGATATGGTTGGCGGCCTGGGAGACGGAGTAGGCATTGTCGATGTCGGTTCCAGGGTCATCGCCGCCGCTGGAACCCGAGCCGCCGCTCCCGGAGCCGCTTCCCGAGCCTCCTCCGCCGATGGCATAGGATTCACTGTTCCAGATCTTGGCCGTGTCCACGGCCACGGTGATGGAACTGGTGGCTGCGGTGCCGCCATGCGGGGCGGAGATGTTCAGGGTAAGGATGGTCCGGGCATCGAGCGTCCGGGTGAGGAGGGTCTCATCCGCCCCCCGGTTGTTCAGGACCAGGGAGATGGGGCCGGGCTTGAAGTAGGCGATCCGCTTCTCCGAATAGCCGTACATGAGGCGGGTATCCCCGGATTTGAGATAGAGCACCCCGTCGGGGTAGGAGGTGAGGAAGTCGGGCGCGACCTGGAGGCGTACGCCGGCATTTTCCAGGACACAGTTCAGGCGGACCGTCACGGTAGCCCCGGCCTTCACGACGACGACCTGTTCGTCGCCGTACACCGGGCGGGAAAAGCCCGGCGTCGTGAATTCGATGGAATGGACCGCCACCGTGTAGCTGCCCGCATCCACCAGGAGGGATTCCGGCGAGTCGCCGTAGGCGCCTTCGTACAGGATTTTCCCCTTGGCATCGGTTACCTTCAGGATGAAATCGTTCGTATCCGGGATTTCCGCGGAGGCGGCCCGGGTATCTGCCCCGTTCCCGGCGATGATCCACCGGAGTTCCCCTTGTCCTCCGGACCGGAGCCCGAAGTCGTCACACGCGCCCAGCGCCGCCACCAGCGGCAGGAGCGCCCACAGTCTTTTGAGTCGCATAGCCTTGATTCTTTTACCGGCCGGACACCGCGCCCGGCCGGGTACGAAAATAGCCGGCCCGGCCGGGACCCGGGACAAGATTCGTTAAAATGTGGCGAAATCTTTCCGGTTGTTTCAAAGAAACATGTTTCTTGTCCGCTTTCCCCGCATTTTTCGCTATATTTGCTTACCGGTAAGACGATAACCAAACCCTTTATAATCATGAAGAAGCTTTTGTTCGGAGCGGCCGTTTGCCTCGTGATCGCCGGGGCGGCGGTGGCTTGCAAGAATCTGGCGGACAAACGGGCGGCGCTCCCGCGGCCGGAAGGCCCGTGTGATGTGTATGAGCGGGGCGGCACTCCCTGCGTGGCCGCCCACAGTACCACCCGCGCCCTGTATGCCGCTTATGACGGCCCGTTGTATCAGGTCATGCGTGAATCGGACGGCAAGACCCTGGATATCGGCGTAGTCCGGGCTACTGCGGACGATCCGGGCGGCTATGCCGATGCCGATGCGCAGGACGCCTTCTGCAAGGATACCTACTGCTGGATTACGGTCCTCTATGACCAGTCCGGCAAGGGGAACCATCTGTATCAGGCTCCGCGCGGCGGCTTCAGCGGCCCCGCGATGGGCGGTTACAACAATGTCCCCGTGGCCGACTGGGCGCCGGTGAACGTGATGGGCCACAAGGTGTACGGCCTGTTCATCGCCCCGGGCATGGGCCTGCGTCTGAACGATCCTACCGGCACGGCTGTGGATGACCAGGCCGAGGGCCAGTACTGGGTGTTCAGCGGCCGCCACTACAATTCCGGGTGCTGCTTCGATTACGGAAATGCCGAGACCGACAGCCGCGACGACGGCGACGGCACGATGGAAACGACCTATTTCGGCAATTCCAGGGGTTGGTATTATGGCGAAGGGGAAGGCCCCTGGATCATGACCGACCAGGAGAACAACCTCGTGGGCTGCGTCAATGACGACCCGAACGACAAGTTCTGCGAAGGCCTTGAATCCATCACCTGGCGCTTCGTCACGGCGACTGCCGACGGTGAGCCGCACCATTGGCGCTCCATGGGCGGAAACGCCCAGGAAGGCGCCCTCAAGGTGTATTACGACGGCGGCCGCATCCGCAACGACCGCAGCAGCTACGATCCCATGCGCAAGCAGGGCGCGATCCTGCTGGGCAATGGCGGCGACAACAGCAACGGCTCCGCCGGAACCTTCTACGAGGCGGCGATGACCGCCGCCGGCACCTTCCCGACAGAGGAGGTCAACCAGGCCGTCCAGGCCAATGTGGTCGCGGCTCGCTACCGGGAGGCCATGCTCGAGGTCTTCCCCTCGCTGAAGGACAACCGTCCTTCGAACGTGCAGACCTTTGTCCCCGGCGGATCCGCCAAGACCGTGGTCCGTTTCGTCAATACGACCGACGCTCCGATCGAGGGCCTCATCCTTGCTTTGAACCTCCCGAAGGGTTGGAAGGCAACGGTCGACGGGAACAAGCAGTTCCAGGTCAACTACGCGGTCGCGCCTGGTCAGGCGGTCGTCGCCGAGTTCGACGTCCAGGCGGGCTTCGCGTCCTTCAACGGCGACCTGGAGGCCGTCGCGTCCTGGGACGGCGCCGCCGCCCGGGAGCGCGCCCACCTCAAGGTTCGCTCCACGGACGCGGTGAAAATCAATGAGTTCAGCGTTACCGACGGGTTTATCGAGCTGTACAATGCCGGGGACGAGGAAGTGAATCTCTCCGGCTGGACCGTCCGCCAGCATGCGGCGAACGTCCCGGCTTTCTCCGATATCAAGGTCCCGTCCGGCACCAAACTCGCCCCGAAGGCCTTCTACGTCCTGGGCATGGCCGGTTCCGGCCTGGCGGTGGACGCCGCGAAGGGGGACGAGGTCATCTATGTCCGCAGTGTCGAAGGCATCAAGCCCGGCGATGAAATCGTCCTCGGCAAGGAAAAGTACACGGTCAAGGCGGTGAACGCTCCGGCGGAAGAGCCGGCGGTTCCGGGCCGCAGTCCGTTCGGCCGCGGCTTCCAGCCCGCCGGCGCGCCCACCACGGTGTGGCAGCCGCTCCCGGGCGGCCACGGCGTCGAGTTCCCGGCCGGATCGACCAATATCCCGGTCACGTCCACCGCGCATTTCCAGGTGGGCCAGAAGATGGCCATCGGCTACGGCACGGACCGTCCCGCCGTCTCCCGCGTCCTGGAGAAATACGAGGTCGTGACGGTCACGGAGGTAGGCAAGCCCGGTACACAGGGATATCTGTCCATGGACGCGAAACCGGGGGATACCAACATCAAGGTCTCCTCGACGGCGAACATTTCCGTGGGCGACCGCATCCGCTTGGATATCAACAGCGAAGGACACGGCATCGAGACCGTGACGGTGACGGCCGTGGGCACGCCTTCCGCGCGCAACACGCTGGGCGGCCCGCTGCGTCCGGACGAGGATCCGGGCACCGGCCTGGACATCGCCGAACCGCTGCAGTTTGCCCACGCTTCCAACATGCCGTACAGCGTGAACGGAACGGGAATCACGTTCGAGCCCGCCACGAAGTTCGCGCATTACAGCAATGAACCGGTCCTCGCGCTGTGCTTCTCCCTGGAACTGGAGCAGCCGCTCAAGTCGGCCCATGCCATCAACGAGCCCGTCGTGGCCGGCACTGCCGGCTTCTCCGGCAAGGCCGACCTCCTGTTCGGCGGTCCCGCCCTCTCCCAGAGCGCCGGCAACATCACGCTCCGTGATGCCAAGGGCAATATCGCCGATGCGCTGAACTATGGCCTCGTCGTGGATCCTTATCTGGCGGAAGGTTACCAGGCCGACTCCGGTCCGGAGGAAGACGGCAACTTCGCGCCCACGCCGTATGTCGCCCGCCGTTTCGGCGGACCTGCCGGTGAGGTCGCCTCCCTCAGCGCGGGCCGCTTCCCGGACGGCGCCGACCTGGACGACAACCAGAATGACTTTACCGTCCAGCGGTCGCAAAACCTCGCCCTGGCCGCCGAAGCCGGCGCGACCAACCTCAAGGTGACCTCCGTGGAGGGCCTCGTCGAGGGTGGTCCGATCGTCGTGGGTAATTCGGAAGTCCTGACGGTGGCGAAGGTGGGAACACCTGGCGGTACGACCCTGCAGTTCCCGGCAGGTGTGGGCACGAAGACGCTCGTGGTCGTCTCTGCGATGAATTTCACGCCCGGGCAGGAAGTGCTGGTGGGCGGTGAGAACGCCGTCGTCTCCGAAGTGTTCTTCCCGCGTGGTTGGTGGGTCCCTCGTGAGCAGCAGGTCCACAAACTGGTTCTCGCAGCGCCGCTTCGCAAGGCCCATAGCGTCGGCGAGGATGTCTCTGGCTCGGGCGTGACGCTTTCCGCGCCGCTGAAGGCCGCCTATCCGGCCGGTGCGGCCGTGGCTTCCGCACAGCCCACGCCGGGCGCCGCGAACCGCTATTAGCATGACGCTCCGCAGGTTCAAGACCACGGCGCTGCTCCTTTGCGCCGCCTGCCTCGCCCTCGCCGGATGGATGCTCTTCCATTCCTTGACCGGCGTACGAATGGTGGGCTGCGGCGCGGGCAGCGGGTGTGACAGCGTGATGGGGAGCCCCTGGGCCTATGTGCTCGGGGGCATCCCTGTCAGCCTGCCCGCCGCCGTGTCCTACCTCCTGCTGGCGCTCTGCATCGTTTTCCTGGGTGGGGAGTCCCCGGAGGACCGCTCCCTGGACCGTATCCTTTGGCCGATGATGCTCACCCTCGGCGGCGCCATCGCCGGCGCTGCCCTCTGGTTCTGCTATCTGCAGCTTTCCGTCCTCCACGCTTTCTGCAAGTACTGCACACTCTTGCATCTGCTCGGGTGCGTGCTCGCCGGTTTGATCCTGGTTGCCGGCCGGACCTTGAGCCTGTCGAAGGGCCGCTACGGCTGGTTCGCCGTCGGCCTCGTATCGGCGGCCGTATTCGCCTTCGTCCAATCCCGTACGCTGCCGGCGGCAGCCTATGACACCGGTCGGACAGAGGCGGCGCTTCCGACATTCTCCGAGGGGGAAGTCCCCGTTTCAGGACCGCAAGATGCCCCAGATGAACTCACCCTTCTCTTTGACTTCCAGTGCATTCACTGTCGCCGGTTGCATCAAATCCTGCCGGATTTGTTGGAGAAGGCCGGCGGACAGTACCGCATCCACCTGTGCCCTGTTCCGCTGAGCAGTGACTGCAATCCGTACATCCCGGCCACGGGTGTGGACCGCTTCGCCGGCTCCTGCCCGCTTACGCGTTATGGGCTTGCGGTCTGGTTCGCCCGCCCGGATGCCTGCGAGGCGTATTGGGACTATCTGCTGGGCGGCGACGAGCGCGCGGTTGTCACGCCGGCCGAGGCGGAATCCCGCGCCCGGGCGCTTCTGGGAGAGGATTTCAAGGCCGCCACCCAGGACCCGCGCATCGACGCCTACCTCCGCAAGGTGGAGGAACTCTTCGGCCGCACGTCCAACGCGGAAAAGAGCGGCGTACCGCGCCTCATCCACGGGCAGAAGTGGCTGGTCCCCGAAACGGACCAGGCGGACGAGCTGCTGGAGCTCATCCGCCTGTCCCTGTAAGAAATCCGTAAAAATTACCGGAGCACCTGCGTGAAGACCGGCTCCTTGCCGTCTTCCGCCAGGACGTACACCTTGATGAAGTGGTCCGGCGCGTCTTCGGCGGCGGGGCCCATCGGCAGGTCCTTCGCGGTGAAGAGGTACTCCGTACCGCAGGGCACGGTACGGCTCGCGACCTCGGTCGCTTGTGCGTGGATCATCGGGTAGCTGCCCACGGCGGCGTCGAAGATCGCCGCGGCGGCCTCGTCGGCCGGCTTCGGCTCGGAGAACGCCGGCAGGGGAGCGACCTCGCCCGCGAGGAATCCATTGGCTTTCAGGAAGTAATCGACCTCCGCCTTGGCCGCGTCGATGCGGGCGGCGCGCACGCCGTAGCCCGGCAGGATTTCCGCATTCGGGAGCTTCGCCTGCAGGTCCTTCGTGCTGCTGTCCAGTCCGCCGCTGCCGAAGGTGCAGAACGGGACGACCTTCTTGCCGTCCAGGTTCAAGGCTTCCAGCGCGGCGGCCACCGGCGGGGCGTAGGTGCCCATCCAGATCGGATAGCCGAGGAAAATGATGTCGTAGGCATTGACATCGACGGTAAAGGGCTTGAGCTCAGGAAGTTTTCCTTCCGCGGCATCCTTCGCGCAGCGGGCGGCCACGGCCGGGATGTCCCCCTCGTAAGGGACGACGGGGAGGATGGCTTCGAGGTCCGCGCCGAGGGCGTTGGCCATCTCTTCGGCCACGACCTTCGTCGTGTTCGTCTGGGAATAGTAGAGCACCAGGACCTTCGGTGCCTTCTTCTGGGAGCAGGAGGCCGCCAGCACGAGGGCGGCCGCGAGGATGAATAACTTTTTCATGCGTATGGTATTTATTGACTTCCGTATTTTGAATTATACAAATATAGCAACAGATTTCGGTTTCCGTCGTTTTTTTCGTACATTAGAGGCCGTTAAACCCTGAAATGATGACTCTCCGCCCCGCTTTCGTCCGGTTTTTCCTTTTCCTGGCCGTGGTGATCCTCTCCGCGCCGGCTCTGCCGGCCCGGGAGCAGAGGGTGCGGGACGTGGACATCAACATCACCCTCATCAAGAACGGGAACATCGTCGTCCACGAGCGCTGGGACGTCGATACCGGCGACGGAATCACGGAATGGTACCTGGTCCGGGGGAATCTCGGGGACATCGAAATCGAGCGTTTCTCCGTCTATGACGGGGACAACGACAAGCTGCAGGATGTCGGAGAGTGGGACGTGAACCGCTCCCGGGCCGAAAAGGCGGGCAAATACGGCATCGTCCACAAGGCTGACGGCGTGGAATTGTGCTGGGGAGTAGGGGAGTACGGCGACCACGTGTATCATGCCATCTACGTGATGACCCGGGCCGTCAAGTCGCTCCAGGACTATGACATGATGCACCTGCAGGTACTCTCGCCCGGTCTTTCCTCGCCGCCGGAGCACGTGAGGGTCCGCGTCTACCGGGACGAGATCCAGTTGGATACGACGAACACGCGGATCTGGGGCTTCGGCTTCGCCGGCCGCTCCGCGTTCGAGGAGGACGGCACCATCGTCTTCGAGTCGGAAGGTCCGCTGGACTCGGAGGATTCCGTGATCCTCCTCCTGCGCTTCGACAAGGGCCATTTCAGCTCCCCGAGCGTGCAGGACCGCCCTTTCCAGGAAGTGCTGGACCAGGCGATGGAAGGGGCCGATTTCGGGTCGGACGAAGAGAAGGACCCGATTGCGACAGGGATCGCCTTCTTCTTCACCGGCCTCTTCGTGTGGTTCGCGTTCTTGCGGCCCATCTTCCGCATTTTCCGCGGGATCGGCGGCTCGGACAACAAGCTCAAACTCGCTTTCAAGCCCTCCTCCGTGGACTGGTACCGGGACATTCCCTTGGACGGGGACCTGCGGATGGCGAATTATATCCTCACCCGGAGCGGGAATGCCCCGCCCGCCGGCGGGCTTCCGCTCGCGGCCGTCCTCCGGCTCATCCACAACGGCTGCCTCCGTGTGAACCGGGAGGCGGAAGGGGAGGCCGTCCTTTCCTTCACGGACAACAACCTGGACCGGATCGATGCGGCTTCGCGCAGCCTCTATTCCATGCTGAAGCAATCCGCCGGCAAGGACAACCTCCTGCAGGACAAGGAGTTCTCCAATTGGGCGAAGGATCATTCCCGGCAGGTCTACGACTGGTCCAAGCGTGCGAAGGAAGAGGGTGTTTCCGCCTTGAACCAGGCGGGACTGTACACCCCGGCGAAGAAGACGCTCACGGAAGCCGGCCAGTTCGAGGCCCGCAGGCTCTTCGGCCTCAAGTCGTTCCTCTCCAAGTTCACGCTGGTGGACCAGCGTGAGGCCATCGAGGCGAACCTCTGGAAAGAATATATGGTTTATGGCGCCCTGTTCGGCCTGACCGACCGGGTTTGCAAGCAGCTCAGGGACATCGACCCGGCCCTCTTCAAGGAGACCTTCCGCTACGACCTGGGCGATCTCGATTCCGTCCTGTCGGTGGGTCGTGCCCTTTCCTCGACCGTTACGAGGGCCGCCCTCCGCGGCGCTCCTTCCTATTCCTCCGGATCCGGCGGTTCCAGCAGCCGCTCCAGTTCCAGCAGCCGCGGATACGGGGGTTCCACTTCCCGCAGCGGCGGTCGCGGCTACAGCGGCGGCGGACGAGGCGGCGGCGGAAGATAGTGTTTACCCTGGTCATTCACAGAAGCAGATGAAACCCCGGAACAAACAACTCTTTTGGTGGCTCGGCGCGCTCGTGCTGGGCACGGCGCTCGGCCTCCTGCACAACGGAGCCGTGGACGCTGTATGCAAGTTCATTGCAACCGTGTACACACGGTTATTCCAGTTCCTGGCCGTTCCTACGGTGGCGCTCGCCATCATGACGACGCTCATCTCCTTCGGAAAGCAGCGGAGCACCCGGAAAATCTTCGCCCATACGATTACCTACACGCTGCTGACCACGTTCGTGGCCGCGCTCGTGGGCTTGGGCCTGTATATTTTGATCGCTCCGGAAAACCTTCCGCCGGACATGCTCTCGTCGGCCTCGGAAGTGACGTCCGGAGGAACCTCATTCTACGACCATATCATTTCGGTCATCCCGAACAACGTCGTACAGCCTTTCCTGTCCGGGAATGTACTTTCCATCCTGCTGATTGCGATCGCCGTCGGCCTGGCCTTGGCCTGGATGCCGGACAGCGCGGGGAAAGGGGTCGTCGTCAAGGGGATACAGGGCTTGCAGGAACTGTTCTTCACGCTGATCAAAGCGCTCATCTGGACCCTTCCGCTGGGTATTGCGGCCTTTGCCGCGCAGCTCGCCGGACAGCTCAGCGGCGGCGTCATCCTGGGTTCGCTCGGGAAATATGCGGCGGTGATCCTTGCCGGGAACGCCGTCCAGTTCTTCGTCGTCCTGCCGCTGTTCCTCCTGGCCCGGGGCATCAACCCGTTGAAGGTCTTCCGGGCGATGAGTCCCGCCGTGGTGATGGCCCTGTTCACGAAGAGTTCCGCCGCCACCCTGCCCGTGACCCTCTCCTCCGCGGAGAACCGGCTCGGGGTGAATCCGAAGGTGTCCCGCTTTGTCCTCCCGATCTGCACCACCATCAATATGAACGGTTGCGCCTCCTTCATCCTCGTGAGTTCCCTCTTCGTGATGCAGAACGGCGGTCTCTCGCTGGGCATCGGGTCCATGCTCCTGTGGGCCCTCATCGCCGTGATTTCCGCCGTCGGCAACGCCGGCGTGCCCATGGGCTGCTTCTTCCTGACCGTGTCCCTGATGACCGGTATCGGAGCGCCCGTCGAGGTGATGGGCCTGATCCTCCCGATCTACACCGTCATCGACATGGTCGAGACGGCGGAGAACGTCTGGTCCGACTCCTGCGTCTGCGCCATGACGGACAAGGATCTCGCCGGGGAGCTGGAACAGGCCGGTTAATCCCGGCCCTTCAGCATTTTCAGCACCAGCATCGTCAGGTCATCACTCTGTTCGGCGTCTCCGATGAACCGGTTGACGGCCGCTGTCATGTCGGCGACGAGGTGCTCGGCCGAGGTGTTCCCGTCATGACCGGAGAGCTGGGCCTGGACCCTTTCCTCCTGGAACAGTTCCCCGTCGCTCCGGGTGGCTTCCGTCAGTCCGTCCGTGTACAGGAAAAGGATCGTACCCGGGGACAGCGTCGTTTCCTGCAGGGAATAGGACCAGTCTGCCATGATTCCGACCGGAATGTTCGCATCGACAGGCATCATGCGGGGTTTCCCGTCCGTGATGACGAAAGGCGCGTTGTGACCCGCGTTGGTGTACTGCAGGAGATGCACGATATAATCTCCCTTCGATCCGATGACTTTCATGGTGATCTTGTCTCCTTCGTTGAAGGCATACGGCTCCAGCCAGCGGCCTTCCTCAGGGTAATAATCCGGTACGAAACCAAGGCCGCAACCGTGGATATGGCGGTTCGCTTTCAGTTCGTACTCCATCGTCGAGAGCACCAGCTCCGGGGTAGCCAGGTGCCAGCACCGTAAAGACGACAGCCCGGGTAAGCCGGCCGGTGAACGAGTTGAGTCTCTTCATAAGTAGCGGAAACTACGCAAAGTACAAACATACAAAAAAAGTTCATTCTTTGCTTTTCCTGTGCAAATCGGAGGGCGTGACGTTGAATTCCTTGGTGAAACAACGGGTGAAATACTTCGGATCGTTGAAGCCGACTTCGTAGGCGATTTCGGAGATGTTCATGTCCGTGTTCGTCCCGTTGCTGATCATTTCCTTCGCGACGTTCAGCCGGTAGGTCCGGATGAACTGCGCGATGGAAAGGCCGAAGCCGTCCTGGATCTTCTCGTTCAGGAGGGTGCGGCTCATGCCCAGGGCGTCGGCGAGCTTGTAGACATCCAGCTCCGGATCCTTGTACATCTTCTGGATCGCTTCCAGGAGCTGCGTGTTGAAGTCGGAATCGCGGCTGGAGGCGGTGCTGGACATGAGGGTATGGTTGCTCGCGATCATCTCGTTCTGCTTCTGCAGCAGTGCATTCTGCTCTGCGAGGGCCTCGGCCTTGCGCTCCAGCTCTTCTTTCTGCTTCTTCAGCTCCTTCATCTGCCGGTCCACTTCCTGCTGCAGGAGGTCCTTTTTCCGGGAGATGGACCGCGTGTACCAGCGCACGAACAGGTAGACGAGGACGGCGAGGACCAGCAGCGCAAGCAGCCGGAACCACCAGCGGTTGTACAGGACCGGAATCACGACCAGCGTCTTCGCGTCCTGCGAAAGGACATTGCCTTTCTTGTCCACGGCCCTGATCTGGATCTGGTACTTGCCGCCGGGGATATGTCCGAATTTCACGTGGGTGTCCTTGCCGAAAATCGGCGACCAGTCCTTGTCCATGGGCCAGATCCGGCTCTCATAGGCGATGTCCTGCCGCTTGCCGTAGGACAGGTCCGCGAACTTCAGCGTGAAGTCGTTGTCTTTCTCGCCCTTGCTGACCGTATGGGCATAGGCGAGGTTGTGGAACTCATCCTTCGAATAATATCCAGAAATCACGACATTCGGCAGGTTTCCCCATTCGTTGGACACGTAGCCGGACCGCAGGATGCTGAAACCGCCTTCTTTCTGGCCGAGGTAGAGGGTCCCGTCGCGGCCTCTGGCGACGCTGTTCTCGCAGAAGGACATGGACTTGAGTCCATCGTACCGGTCGTAGCTGGTCAGCTCGCCCGTCTGGGTGTCCAGGCGGGAAAGGCCGTTCTCGGTCGTAATCCAGAGGTACATCCCGTCCAGCAGGAGGCCGTTGATCTGGTTGTCCGCAAGGCCGTCCTCCTCGGAATAGACGGTGATGTCCGGTTGTCCGGCCTGGCAATGGTCCAGCCGGTAGAGGCCGTTCCCATATGTTCCCGCCCAGATGGTGTCCCCGTCCGGCACGAGCGACATACACATGGGAAACCCTTCTATCGCGCGGGAATCCAGGGTTTCCAAATCGATGATGCGCATTCCTTCCATACTGCTCACCCACAGCCTGCCGTCTGCCAGGCAGGCGCCCAGGCAGCCGGGGAGTTTGGGGGAGTATTCAGAGAAAGCGGAATGCTTGAGATCGTAGAAATACAGCCCGCTGCGGGCGGCCATCCAGATGTAATCATTGACCGGATCGTACACCATCCCGAGGATGACGTTGATATTCCGGGCGATTTCCGACTTGGAGTCTTCCGGGATGCGGACGATGTCCGGGCTGGACAGGCTTATATAGCTCAAATGTCCGTCCACGGTGCCCATCCAGAGCCTTCCCTGGCCGTCTTCGCAGAAAGCCGTGATCGAATTGCTCACGAGAGCGGAATTATCCGTATTAAAGTTCCGGAACAGGAGGTCGCCGACTTGCCGGCACACGCCGAATCCGGTCGCTGCCAGCCACAGCCTGCCCTGACTGTCGATGTGAAGGGCCCTGACCGGCGTGGTCGGAATCGGGGAGGTGGTGGTTTCAATGCGGGAGATGTTGGTGAGCTGGAGACTCTTTTTCTGGAGGATGACCAGCCCTTCCGCTTCCAGGCCTACCCAGATCTGCCGTCCCCGGGTGGCAATGCTCCGGACGATCTCGCCGGGGAGAATCTGGTTCCCGTAATCATTGGCCCGGGAGCCGTACGTGTCAAAAGAATGGCGGGCGGGGTTGTAGATGCTCACGCCCCCCAGGGTGCCGATCACGATTTCGTTGTCCTCCGTCAGGCACAGGCCGGTGATTTCGTTGTTGGGGAGGGAGTGCGGGTCGGCGTCGGAATGCCGGTAGCAGGTGCTCTGGCGGGATGTGAGGTCCACGCGGTACAGCCCGTCCATGGTCCCGATCCATACTTCATTCCCCGCGCGCAGGAATGCGGTGGCGCGGTTGTCTTCGCCGATGAACAGGTCGGGCAGGATCTCGGACCGGGTAATCCCTTTTCCTTCGATGGAACGGACCTTGTAGAAGCGGCCGCCCAGGGTGATCCAGACGGAGCCGTCCTGCTCCACATCGCCGACCTTGGGCATCAGGTTGTCGTTGGGGACGTCGCATTGCAGGGAATCCACGAGGATGCGGCTGCCGTCGTCAGAGAAAGCGACGCGGAAAAGCTTGTCGGCGGAGGTGAACCAGATGCCGCCCTTTTCATCTCTCCGGAGCGCTGCCGGCGGATGTGCGCGGCGCCAGGCCCTGGACATGCCTGGGAGATCGCCCAGCGGGGTGAGGGTTTCCATGTCCATCACTTCCAGCGTCGCACCGGGAATCCAGATCCGGCCGTAGTTGTCCTCGCAGCAGTGGCGGACGATGTCGCCGATGGACCTCGCGCCCGTTTTGCTGGAAAACGTCAGGAAGGAATCGCCGTCGTACCGGACGAGACCGCCGCCGAAGGTGCCGATCCACGCGTACCCGCGTTTGTCGAAAAAGATTCCATTGATGTCCTGGTCAGGCAGTCCGTCCTCGCGCGTGAGCCGGTTCACGACCATGTAATCCTCGGCTTCTGTCTGGGCATTGAGCCTGCCGGGGAGGGACAGTGAAAGGAACACCGCCAGAATAAAATCCACCCACCTTGAAAATTTTTCCACCATTTAGTATATTTTTTCCACCACGACTACGGGCAAAGATATGTATTTTTGTGAAAACGACCAAAACATTCAATCAACTAAACACTGATTTATGAAATTATTCAACACTTTCCGCTGCCTTTTCCTTACAGGAATGGTGATGGTTTTCGGGGTGGAAACTTTCGCCCAGAATGTCACCGTCAAGGGAAAAGTGTCAGACTCGAGTGGCGAACCGATCATCGGTGTCACTGTCATGCTCAGCAGTAACAACACTGTGGGCACCCTCACGGACGGGAATGGTAACTACGCGATTACCGTCCCGGCGAACTCCTCCCTCTCGTTCTCCTGCGTCGGTTTCGCGACCCAGGAAGAGCAGCTGAATGGACGCACGGTCATCAATGTCGTGCTCCAGGAAGACACCGAGTTCCTTGATGAAACGGTCGTCGTCGGTTATGGTACCCAGAAGAAGCGTCTGCTCACGGGCGCCACGATCAACATCACGGGTGAGGATATCCAGAAGCAGAGCACCACGAATGCGCTGGGTGCCTTGTACAGCTCCGTTCCGGGTGTGAACATCGTTCAGTCCAGTGGCGGCCCTGGCGCCGGTTACAACATCACGGTCCGCGGTATCGGCACCACCGGTTCCGCGAGCCCGCTCGTGGTCATCGACGGTGTTGCCGGAGGCCATCTGGAGGATCTGAACCCTGCCGACATCGAATCCATCGACATCCTGAAGGATGCGGCGTCTGCGGCCATCTACGGTGCCCGTGCGGCGAACGGTGTCGTCCTCGTGACCACGCGCCAGGGCAAGATCGGCGAGAAGAAGGCGACTGTTACTTTCGACGCGTACACGGGCTTCCAGCAGCCGAACACCAACGGAGTGCACGGGGTCACCGCTACGGAATACTTGGATATGATCGCAAAGGCGGGCCTGCATGAATTCGACAATATCGAATCGACCATGCCTGTCCAGATGCAATGGATCCGGGAAGGAAAGTGGAACGGTACGGACTGGTTCACCGAGTCCATCAACAAGAATGCTCCCAACAATAATATGGTTGTGGGCGTGACCGGCGGCAGCGATTCCGTCCGTTACTCCTTCAGCTTCTCCAAGTCCTATCAGGAAGGTACCCTGGGCGTGCCCAAGGTCACTTATTATGACAGAACGACCGTGCGCGCGAACACGGACTTCACCGTCTTGAAGAAGAACAACCGCGATGTCATCAAGCTCGGCGAGAACGTGACCGTTTCCATCACGGACTCCCGGGGCATGAGCACCGGCGGCCGTGGCAGCGACGTCTCCAACCTGCTGACCAAGACCCCGCTCCTCCCGGCCTACGACCTGGATGGTTCCATCTATACCTATGACAAGCAGGTGCGGGATCATTGGGATGCCCGGGACAACGAAGTGAACCTGCTGCAGGAACGCGAGATGAAAGAAAGCGAAGGCAAGGGCGTGCGCGTCCAGGGCAATGTGTATCTGGAGGTGGCCCCCATCCGGGACCTGAGGCTCCGCACGGCGTTCGGTTTCCGCGCCAACACCAATTTCTCCCGTTCCTATACGCCGATCTATCAGCTCACGGCCTCTGACTTCAAGGAATACGACAGCGTGAGCCAGAGCTCCAGCGTCTCCACCAACTGGACCTGGGAACTGACCGCCAACTATCGGAAGACCCTTGCCAAGGCCCACACCATCGAGGCGCTGGCGGGTACTTCCATTGAAGCGACGGGCTGGGGCATGAGCGTCAACGGCACCCGTTCCACGACCAAGTTCGGAACCTGGGAATCGGCCAACCTCGGTTCGGTCGAAGGCGCCCTGACGAGCGACGAGCACGCCAGCATGGGCGGTGGCAACACGATCCCTTACAACAGCCTGCTCTCCTTCTTCGGACGTCTGAATTACAGCTACAAGGACAAGTATCTGCTGACGGCCATCGTCCGTTCCGACGGTTCCTGCAACTTTGCCAAGGGCCACCGCTGGGGCGTCTTCCCGTCCATCTCCGCCGGTTGGGTGATCTCCTCCGAGCCTTGGATGGCCTCCACGAAGGACTGGCTCAGCTTCTTCAAGATCCGCGGCAGCTGGGGACAGAACGGTAACTGCCGTATCGACAATTTCCAGTACACCGGTACGATCTCGCTGAACGGTCAGTATGACTTCTCCTACGACCAGACGAACCCGGTCTCGGCCGCTTACCCCGACAAGATTCCGAACTCCAAGCTCTCCTGGGAGACCTCCCAGCAGCTGGCCATCGGTTTCGACTCCCGCTATTTCCGGAGCCGGCTGGGTGTCATCTTCGACTGGTACCAGAAAGATACCAAGGACTGGCTGGTGACTCCTCCGTCCATGGGTATTCTGGGCGCCAGCGCCGCCTCCATCAACGGTGGTGCCGTGCGGAACTCCGGTGTGGAGCTCAGCTTCACCTGGAACGACAAGGTGGGCGACCTCCGCTACAGCGTGGGCCTCAACGGTTCCTACAACAAGAACAAGGTCCTCTACATCAACAATGCCGACGGTATGATCCACGGTGAGAAGAAGATCATCTCCGAGAACGTGGCCAAGGAAGACGGTTTCCGCGCCGAACCCGGCAAGCCGATCGGCTACTTCCTGGGTATTGCCAGCGAGGGTATCTTCCAGAACCAGGCCCAGATCGACGAGTACAACGCGAAGGGCTATCTCTTCATGAATGGTTATGAGAACGCCCAGCCGGGTGACGTCATCTGGATCAACCAGAACGGGGACGACAAGTACGACGAGAAAGACTGCGTCGAGATCGGTAACCCGCATCCGGATTTCACCATGGGCTTCAGCATCAGCCTGCAGTGGAAGGGAGCCGACTTCAGCATCAACGGTTCCGGCGCCTTCGGCCAGCAGGTCATGCAGAGCTACCGCCAGTTCGCCCTCCAGGACCTTCAGAGCTTCACCAACAACCTGATCGCCCGTTACTGGACCGGCGAGGGTTCCACCAACAAGTTCCCGCGCTACTCCTCCGGCTCGCACAACAACTTCAAGTGCAACAGCTACAACAGTGACATCTTCATCCAGGACGCCGACTATGTCAAGATCCGCAACATCACCCTGGGTTATGACTTCAAGCAGGTGTTCAAGCGGCTTCCTTTCCAGATGCTCCGCATCTTCGTGACCGGCCAGAACCTCTTCACGTTCACCGGCTATGACGGCATGGATCCGGAAGTCGGTACCGGCGCCCCCGGTTACGGCTGGTCTTCCGGCATCGACACCGGTTTCTATCCTTCTCCTAAGGTTTACATGGCTGGTGTCAGCATCAAATTCTAATTCCGAAAGCATATGAAAAAGATTATATTCATCCTGACCGCTTGCATCCTGGCCGTTGTCAGCTGCGACAAGATCGACAGCCTGCTGGACACGAAGAACTATCAGAAAGCCGATACTTCCTCCTTCCCCCAGACCGAGAAGGACGCGGAGCAGCTGGTCAACTCGGCCTACTCCACCATGCACTCCCTGTACACGGGCAGTATCTTCCGGATCAACCTGTTCCGGCGCATGATCGCCAGTGACGACTATTACGGCGGCGGCTCCACGAGTTCCAAGGAGACCACGGCCGCGGACCGTCTGCTCGCCCCGTCCATGGATGAGGACAATTCCCCGTGGAAGAGCTACTACAACGGACTGTTCCGCTGCAACTTCGCCCTCGAAGCCATCACCGCCATGGAGGACGACAAGTTCACCGGAGACAACAAGAACTGGTTCCTGGGACAGGTGCACTTCATGCGTGCTTTCTGGCTCTGGGAGCTTGCCGAGCGGTATGAGACCTTCCCGCTGACGCTTTCCACCGAAGTGGAGAACATGCCCAAGGCCGAAGTCGACGAGATCTACAAGGCGATCGGCGACGACCTCGTCGAGGCCATCAAGCTGATTCCGGGGAAATACGGTTATTCCCGGGACAACAATCTCGCCGGCCGCGCCACGAAGTATGCCGCCGAGGCGCTCCTGGGCCGTGTATGGCTTTTCTACACGGGCTTCTACAAGAAGAGCGAGATGGCGGGCATCCCCAAGGCGCAGGTGATCAGCTACCTGGAGGAATGCGCCAATACCAGCGTCTCCAAGTTCGACCTGGAGGACGACCCGCGCGAAATCTGGCCTTACACCAATACGTATTCCAGCGGTATCGAGTACGGCGCCGACTTTGACACCTACGCCAACCACGAGAATCTCCGCTGGGTGGGCAACCACAGCAAGGAGACCGTCTGGGGCGTGCATTTCTCGCTCACCGGCAACGGTTACAACCGTCTCCCGGAATGGATCGGCATGCGTAATTCCGCCCAGCGTCCCAACAAGGACAGCTATCCTTATGCGGCCGGTTCCAACGGAAACGCTCCCGTCAATCCCCTCGCGGTCAAGGAGTGGTATGAGGATCCGGATTACGGCCCGCAGGACAAGCGTTTCTACGGTTCCTTCCTCGCCGCCAACGAAAAGAAGGTCAAGGCTGGAAATCCTTGGTTCGCGGACGGTTACGTCGAGCTTCCGAACTTCCCGGGCCACGACAGCAAGGAGATTGAGAGAACCTGGTTCTATCCCAAGAAATACCAGGCGGTCGCCTGCTATTCCGATGGTGCCAAGTCCAGTCTGCTCAATAACTTCTTCAATGCGGTGAACGGCGCTGTCTCCAACAACCCGAAGAGCGGCAACAAGAACGACGCGATCTACATCCGCTTCGCCGACGTGCTGCTGATGCTGGATGAGCTGAAGGAGACTACGACCGGTATGAACCGGCTCCGCGCCCGCGCCGGCCTCGCGCCGTACAGCGGCTACACCTTCGAGCGGCTCCAGAAAGAGCGTCGCTGGGAACTCTTCACCGAGGGCATGCGTTTCAACGACCTTCGCCGCTGGTATCCCGAAAGAGCCGGTGAGATCATCCAGCAGAACCAGGATGGCGGCTACATCGAGTTCAAGGGAAAGCCGACAACCTATCAGGAGCTTCCGGGACGTTCCTTCTCCCAGCGGTATGCGCTCACCCGCGGTTTCTGGATGATCCCGCAGGAGCAGATCGGCCTCCAGGAAGGAATGCTCACCCAGAACAAGGGATTCGAAGACCAGGACAACTACCTCTTCGTCGACGGAGACCTTCCGTACTAGGAATGATGGAAAGTTAGAATAGCAAGCCTTTACAGGCGAACTTAATTTTTGGATTGGTTGGTGTCGGCGCCCGCTGTTCAAGCGGGCGCCGATTGTTTATTAAAAAATTTTTCTATCTTTGTGGAAAGAGTTAGTTAGTAGCAGTTATGAGAATTGCGGTTGTGGGCGCCGGCAATATGGGCGGCGCCATCGCCCGGGGGCTCGTCAAGGCGGGTACGGTCCGGGCGGCTGACGTTACCGTCAGCGACATTTCTGAGGCCGTGCTCCAGGGTTTTTCCGAGCGGGGATGTTCTACTACGCACGAAAATGTGGACGCCGTGAAGGGCGCCGACGTCGTGTTCGTGGTCGTCAAGCCGTGGCTGGTGGAAGAGGTCGTCAAAGGCCTCAGGGCCGGGTTGGACTACGCGTCCCAGATCTTTGTCTGCATCGCCGCCGGCATCACGCCGGAGCAGCTTTCGGATTGGCTCGGCCAGGATGCGGACGGGAGGACGATCCAGTCCTTCCTCGTCATCCCGAATACAGCCATCGATGTCCTTCAGAGCATGACTTTCATCACACCTGTCCATGCGGACCAGGCCTCGGTCGACCTCGTCAAGGGCCTTTTCGACACGATGGGCTCGTCGATGGTGATTGAGTACGGCATGATGGCCGCCGCCACGGCCGTGGCGTCCTGCGGCATCGCCTATGCTATGCGCTACATCCTCGATGCGGCGCGCGGCGGCGTCGAGATGGGCTTCGACCCGTCCGAGGCGGTCCCGGTCGTCTGCCAGACCATGATTGGCGCCATCGGCCTGATGACCCGGGAAGGGGCCGATCCCGAAGCGGAGATCGTCAAGGTCTGTACGCCCGGCGGTCTCACCCTCAAAGGCCTCAAGGAAATGGAGGAGGCCGGTTTCACGTCGGCCGTCATCCGCGGTCTCAAAGCTTCTGTCAAATGAAACGGATCGTTATCAAGATCGGGTCCAATGTCCTGACGCGTCCGGACGGTACCCTGGATGTGACCCGGATCTCGTCCCTGGTGGACCAGGTCCAGGCCATCCGCGCCGACGGCGCCCAGGTCCTGCTGGTCTCCAGCGGCGCCGTGGCCTGCGGCCGCAGCCTGCTGGGGCGCGGGGGAGCGGCCCACAAGCTGGACCCCGTCGAACAGCGCCAGTTGTTCTCCGCGGTGGGCCAGGTGCGGCTCATCGGCCTGTACAGCCGGCTGTTCCAGGACTGGAACACGACGGTCGGGCAGGTGCTCACGATGAAGGAGAGCTTCTCCACCCGCCGGGAATACGTGAATCAGCGTGCCTGCATGGAGGTGATGCTCGCCAACGACGTGGTTCCCATCATCAACGAGAACGATACCGTGAGCGTCACGGAACTGATGTTTACCGACAACGATGAACTGTCCGGCCTGGTTGCTTCGATGATGGATGCCGACACCCTGATGATCCTTTCCAACGTGGACGGCATCTACGACGGGCCGCCGTCCGATCCGGCCTCGAAGGTCATCGCGAAAGTCCATCCCGGTGAGGACATCAGCGGCGGCATCGGCGCGCAGAAGAGCGGTTTCGGCCGCGGCGGGATGCGGTCGAAGTATGCGATCGCCACCCACGCGGCGGAGGAGGGCATCCGCGTCCTCATCGCCAACGGTAAGCGCGAAGGAATCGTCAAGGACCTCTATTTCGGCGTTCCCGGAACGGTCTGCACCGAGTTCGTCCCGGTCCAGGGCGGCGTCTCCAGCGTGAAGAAATGGATCGCGCACAGCAGCGGCTTCGCCAAAGGCACGGTCACGGTCAATGCGGCCGCGTGCGAGGCCCTGTGCGGCGAGCAGGCGGTCAGCCTGCTTCCGGTGGGCGTCGTGTCGGTGCAGGGGGATTTCGAGGAAGGGGACATCATCGGCATCCTGGATCCTGCGGGCACCCAGTTCGCTGTGGGGCGCAGCGCTTACAGCGCCTCCCAGGCACGGGAAGTCATCGGCCGACACGACTGCCGGCCGCTGGTCCATTACGATTATCTATGTTTGCTGTAGCATATGGAAGCGGCATTCTTACAGGCAAAACAGGCCGGGAAAACCATCGCCGGCCTATCTGACGAATTGCGGAACGAGGTCTTGCGCGCCGTCGCCGACGAACTGGTATCCTCCCAGGAGGAACTGCTCCGCGCGAATGCGGAGGATTTGGCCCGGATGGACCCGTCCTCGCCGCTTTATGACCGGCTCATGCTGACGGACGCCCGCATCGAGGCCATTGCCGCGGATATGCGGAACGTCGCGTCGCTGCCTTCGCCGCTGGGGCGTGTCCTGTTGGACAGAATTCTCCCGAACGGGCTGCATCTGCGGAAGGTCGCCGTGCCTTTCGGGGTCATCGGCGTCATCTATGAAGCCCGTCCGAACGTGACGCTGGACGTTTTCTCGCTGTGTTTCAAGAGCGGGAATGCCTGCGTGCTGAAGGGCGGGAAGGACGCGGACGCGTCCAACCGCGCCGCCGTGGCGATCGTGCAGCGGGTGCTGGCGGCCCGGGGCATCGCCCCGGCGGCCGCCACGCTGCTGCCCGCCACGCATGAGGCGGCGAACGCGCTGCTGAACGCCGTCGGCTGCGTCGACGTCGTCATCCCGCGCGGCGGCCGCCGGCTCATCGACTTTGTCCGCGACAACGCCCGCATCCCCTGCATCGAAACTGGGGCCGGCGTGGTGAACACGTATTTCGACGTTTCGGGCGATTTGGAGATAGGCAAGGCCATTGTGTTCAATGCGAAGACACGGCGCGTGAGCGTCTGCAATGCGCTGGATTGCCTCATCGTCCACAGCGCCCGGCTGGGAGACCTCCCGGCGCTCTGCGCGCCGCTGGCGGCCAAGGACGTGACGATCTATGCCGACGAACGCTCGTTCGCCATACTGAAGGACGTGTATCCTTTGGTTTGTCCCGCCGGCCCGGACAGTTTCGGGACAGAATTCATGGACTATAAGATGGCCATCCGCACGGTGGACAGCCTGCAGGAAGCGATGGCCCATATCGCCCGGTACGGCTCCGGCCACAGCGAGAGCATCGTGGCGGACGACCCGGCGGCGGTCGCGGCCTTCCAGGCCGGCGTGGACGCCGCCTGCGTCTACGTCAACGCCCCCACCAGCTTCACCGACGGCGCCCAGTTCGGCCTGGGCGCGGAAATCGGCATCAGCACCCAGAAACTGGGCGCCCGCGGCCCGATGGGCCTCGAGGAACTGACCACCTACAAGTGGCTCATCGAAGGGAACGGACAGACCCGCCCGTAATCCCCGCCGCTACTTCATGACTTTCGGCGTCGGAACCGGGACCTGGGAAGGGGAGTAGCCGGTGGCCTTGCCGAAGACGGAGAAATCCAGGATGCTCAGCGGGCTGGCCTTGGGCCAGTCGAGCATCGTCAGGCGGACATAGCGGCACTCGACGGGGGAAATCTCATCGAAGAGCACATTCCTGGGCACCTGGTTTCCGGACTGGTCCAGCGCGGTGCGCCAGGCCTTTCCGTCCATGGAAACCTCGATCTTGTATTTGTAGACCGGCGCGGAACCGGCCGCCCCCGAGAATCCTCTCCGGGCGCCGCCGCCGAACAGCAGGCGGGCGCCGTCGACCTGGAAGGTCTGCACGCGGTCGCGGTCCACAGCCGGGGACAGGCTGATGGTGAGGACCGGGTTCGCATCGTCCTCGGCCGGTTCCCACCACGTCGCCGTGGAATTGTCCAGCGCGTATTCCGGGCCTCTGCCGGGCTTGGCGCTCGAGGCGACCTTGGCTTCGCCAGGGAATCCCTGGCCGGTGCTCATGGTGGTCTTGCCGATGGAGACGATGATGGAGCCGGAATCTCCCTTCGCGGGATCCTTCACCACACCCGGCGCCCACTGCGGCGTATCGGTCACGTTGCAGGTGAGGTTTCCGTCCTTGTCCACCGTGACGCGGTCCATGCCGATCCGGCGGCCGCCGCTGCGGAGGACGACCGTATAGAACTGCCAGATGTTGCCGTCGGGGCCCGTGACCATGCTTCCGTGGGCCGGACCGGTCACGATGCCGTCCGTGCGGCGGAGGAGGGGATTGTTCGGCGCGTACTCGTACGGCCCCTGCACGTTCTTGGACTTATAATAACCCTCGGCATAGGTCCTCCACTGCGTTCCCGAGGCGGAATACTGCAGATAATAGGTTCCATTGTGCTTGTAGATCCACGGGCCTTCGATCCAGGCGACGTCCGTGAACTCGTTCTGTTCGCCCTGGCGCTCCCACACATGGTCGGGATTGAAGCTGAAATGGTGGGTGACAGGGCCCACGAACTGCGTGATGTCCTTCGGGTCCAGTTTGACGGAATAGATGCCGCTGATGGCCATGCCCGGCCAGAACAGGTAGGGCTGGTTGTTTTCATCGACGTAAATGTGCGGGTCGAAGCCCTGGCTCCAGCCGTGCTCGCGGTCCGGTGTGCCCTTCCATTGGCCCAGCACCTCATACGGTCCGAGCGGGTTGTCGGCCACCCACACGTTGGAACTGTTGCCGGTCATGTAGAATTTGCCGTTATAGGGGCACACGTCCGGCGCGACCGGCACGCCGGCAACATAGTGGTAATCCCAGTGGAGCATGTCGGAAGACACCCAGGCCCCGCCTCCGGTGCAGAACATGTAATACTTGCCCTCCCATTGGAAGACACTGACGTCTCCCGAGGCGCTTCCCTGGCCGATTTCCATCGGAAGCGGATTGCAGTAGCGTGCATCCTGGCCCAGCGTCTGGGCCTGCAGCAGTCCGGCGGAAAATAGCGCGGCGACTGCCCAAATGATCCGTTTGCTCATGATTATCAATGCTGTGGTCGATACAAAGATAATCAATAATACGGATATGCATACAAAAAGCCCCGTTGGAATTCCAACGGAGCTTTTCAGTGACTCCAACAGGACTCAAACCTGTAACCTTTTGATCCGTAGTCAAATGCTCTATTCAATTGAGCTATGGAGCCAGGTGCCTTGCGGCTTATTCGTTTTCAGTAGCTTTGTAGACTCTTTCCTTGATGCGGGCCTTCTTACCGGTCAGGTCGCGGAGGTAGAAGATACGTGCGCGACGCACTTTACCGTACTTGTTGACCTCGATCTTGTCGATGAACGGGGACTGGAACGGGAAGATTCTCTCGACACCGATACCGCCGGAAACCTTACGGACGGTAAAAGTCTTGGTGAAAGGATCCATGCCCTTCATCTGGATGACGACGCCGCGGAACTTCTGGTCGCGCTCCTTGTCTCCTTCTTTGATCCGGTAGGTCACGGTGATCGTGTCACCAGCCTTGAACTCCGGGAATTCAGCGGCCTTGCCACCGGCAAAAGCCTGCTCTGCTACTTTAATCAAATCCATTTTTTCAATTCTCCTTGCTTGCAACGTTGCCGTTCAACTCCTGGGCAAGAGGTTGCTCCGTTTTGGGACTGCAAATGTAGAAAGTTTTTTTGGATTCAGCAAATATTTTTTAGAAAATATTCTTTTCCTTGTCAAAAATCGCCTTGTCATCCCGGCTGAGGTCCGGTGTGAAGGTGGAATTGTTCCGGATGGACTCCATCATGTCCTTCTCCGAACGGGAGAGCTTGCGCGGTATCCAGACCAGGATCTTCACGTACAGGTCACCGGTGCCGCGGCCATAGCCCTGGACGGAAGGGAGGCCCTTGCCCCGGAGTTTGATGACCGTACCGGACTGGGTGCCCGGATCCAGTTTCACCTTGTAGCTGCCGTCCAGGCAGGGGACGGAGATCTCGCATCCCAGCATCGCGTCCATGACGGAGATGATCCGCGTGTAGAACAGGTTGTTCCCGTCGCGGCGCAGGTTGGAATGCGCTTCCTCCTTGATGACGACGAGCAGGTCGCCGTTCGTGCCGCCGCGCATGGCGGAATGGCCTTCGCCACGCACAGTCACCTGCATGCCTTCCTCGACGCCGGCGGGGATCTTCACCCGTACCGTCTCGCGGCGACGCTCCAGGCCCGTTCCGTTGCAGCGTCGGCAGGGATTGGTGATCACCTTGCCTTCGCCGCCGCACTGCGGGCAGGTTTCGTAGGAGACGGCCCGGCCGAAGAGGCTGTTCACCACGCGCTGGGTCTGTCCCCGGCCGTTGCAGTTCGGACAGGTCTTGACATCGGAGGCGTTCTTGGTTCCCTTGCCGCCGCAGTCGGGGCAGGGACGGTTTCGCTCGATGGTCACTTCCTTCTCGCAGCCGGTGGCGATTTCCTCCAGGGTGAGCTTGACGCTCGTGCGGATGTCCCGGCCGCGGTAGGTGCGCGTCTGGGCCTGGCCCTGGGACCCGCCGCCGAAGCCGAAGTCGAAGCCGCCGCCCCCAAAGTTGAAGCCGCCGCCGAACACGTTCCGGAGGATGTCGTTCAGGTCGAAGCCGCCGAAGTCGAAGCCACCGCCGCCGCCCATCTGGTCGCCGGCAAAGCCGAACTGGTCGTACCGGGCCTTCTTGTCGGGATCGCTCAGCACGGAATAGGCTTCGGCCGCTTCCTTGAAGTTCTCCTCCGCGGTCTTCTTCTCCGCGTCGGAGGCGTTCACCCAGCGGTCCGGATGCCATTTCAGCGCCAGCTTGCGGTACGCGGCCTTGATCTCGTCGGCCGAGGCCGACTTGGTCACGCCCAATACCTCGTAGTAGTCTCTTTTCTGTGCCATATCGTTATGCTCCTACGATCACTTTCGCGAAGCGGAGAACCTTGCCGCCCAGGGTGTAGCCTGTCTGGGCCACGTCGATGACCTTGCCTTTGAGGTCCTCGGTCGGGGCGGGGAAGAGGGTCACGGCCTCGTGGAGTTCGGTGTCGAACACCTCGCCCTTGGCCTCGATCCGCTCCAGGCCCTTCGTCTTCAGGTAGCCCATGAGCTTGTTGAAGATGAGTTGCACGCCCTCGACGGCCGCTTCGTTGCCTTCGGTCTTCTCCAGCTGGGAGAGGGCGATCTCGCAGTCGTCCAGGACGGGGAGGAGGCCCTTGATGGTGTCGGCCGAGGCCGATTTCACCAGTTCCAGCTTCTCCTCGGCGGTGCGGCGGCGGAACGTATCGAACTCCGCCATGAGACGGAGATACTCGTTCTTGCGCTCGGCCTCCTTGGCGTCGGCTTCAGCCATCTTTGACTCGGTTTCGGCCACCTTGGCCTCCGCTTCCGCGGCCTTCTTTTCGGCCGCTTCCACCTGTTCCTTCAGTTCTTCCACTTCTTTCAGGACCTTCGACAGGTCCTTGCTTTCGTTATCTTTTTTCTTTTTTTCTGCCATGGTGCTGTCAATTCATGTCAAACGCGGCCTCGCCGGAACCCCGGTAAAGCCGCGTCAAAGGTAATCAAATTATCTGCCAGAGGCAAGTCCTCTGCCAAAGTGTCAGTCTTTCTTCTCCTTCTTCACCAGGTACTGTTCCTCCTTGTAGGTCATGCCCATGAAGAAGATTGCGAGGAAGCAGGCCGCCAGCAGCAGGGTGAAGGTCGCGCCCCAGCCCACGTTCTGGGCGACCAGGCCGATGATCCAGTTCGCGAGGATGAAGGTGCCGAAGAAATAGCCGAAGAAGCCCGTCAGGCCCGCCGCGGTGCCGGCCGCGTTCTTCGGGGCCAGGTCCAGCGCCTGCACGCCGATGAGCATCACCGGCCCGTAGATGAAGAACCCGATGCCGATGAGGGCGATGATGACGACGGTGAGGTTGTCGATGAAAGCCCAGTACAGGCCGATGAACACCGCCACGAGGGCCATGAAGATCATCGTCGGCAGCGCGCGGCGGCCCTGGAAGAGCTTGTCCGACAGCCAGCCGCAGAGGAGGGTGCCCGGGATGGCGGCGAACTCATAGGCGAAGTAGGCCCAGCCGGCGCTCTTGAGGTCGATGCCCTTCTCCGTGAGGATGGTGGGCGCCCAGTCCAGGCAGCCGTAGCGGACCATGTACACGAAGGCGTTCGCCAGGGCGATGAACCACAGGAACTTGTTGTTGAGCACGTGGTTGAAGAAGATCTCCTTGGTGGAGATGGCCTTCTCGTGCTTCTCGGAGTAGTTCTTGGGATAGTCGTTGCGCCACTTCTCCACGGACGGGAGGCCGCAGGACTGAGGCGTGTCGCGCAGCAGGACGTAGGCCAGCAGGGCGATGAACAGGGCGACGGCCGCCGGGAAGGCGAAGGTGCCGATGAGGAAGTACAGCTCCTCGTGGGCCCCGTAGAACCAGCTGCCGAACCAGGCCGCGCCGTAGGTGGCCATCGGGCCCACCAGGGCGCCGCCCACGTTATGGGCGCAGTTCCAGATACTCATCATCGTCCCCCGTTCGCTCACGGAGAACCAGTGCGTCATCACGCGGCCGCAAGGGGGCCAGCCCATGCCGTTGAACCAGCCCACGAGGGCGTTCAGGATGCCCATCACCAGGATGGCGAGGGTCTTGTGCTCCGCGCCGATGAACTGGATCGGGACGATCATGAAGCACATGGAGATGGCCGTGAGGACCAGGCCCAGGGGCAGGAACACGCGGGCGTTGGAGCGGTCGGACACACTGCCCATCAGGAACTTCGAGAGGGCGTAGGCCGCCGCGTTCAAGCCCAGCACGAAACCGAGCTCGGTCTTGTCGAAGCCCAGCGGGGCCATGGCCGGGATGGCCATGGACAGGTTCTTCCGAACGAGGTAGAAGCCGGCGTAGCCGATGAAGGCGCCCAGGAAGACCTGGAGCCGCAGTTTCTTGTACTTGGCATCGGCCTCGGGGCCGGTCTGGGCCGGCTTGTGCGCCGGCTGCTGCAGGAATTTCAGCATATCAAATCTAGTTCAGGTTCCAATGTGTCCTCAAAGATACGAATAAAATGGACGCGTTATCCTCAATACACCCCAAATTCGTAGATGCGGGAGATGTTGGTGTCCACCTGGTCCCCCTGGGTGATGTTCAGGCGGACGAACCGGGCCTGGACGGGCTCGGACAGCTTGCGGTCCGTCTCGTTGTCGCGGTTCCCGGTGACCTCGTCGACGGTCCGCCACGGCTCGTCCTCCGCATTCCGCACCTGCAGCGCAAAGGCCTTGGTGACGTAGGACTGGGATTCGGAAGCGGCATGCAGGACGGTCCAGCGGGTCAGGGTCTTGACGCGGCCCAGGTCGAACGCGATGAACTTCTCGGGCTTGACGGAGTTGTCGCACCACTTGGTCTCGGGATTGTCGTCCACGGCGAAGACGGGCGCTTCGTTGCTGTTCGTCTGGCCGCTGGACGCCGAGAGCGCCGCGGAAGCGAGCTGGCTGGCCTGCCCGATCTCCAGTTCGGGCTCGGGGTTTGCCGGCAAGTCGAACCGGAGGAGGTCAGAAACGGGCGTAACAGTATTGACGTCATCCTGGACGGCCGTGGCCGCGAACACCATCACTTTCCGGTTGACCGGCAGGGTGATGCTGCGTGCGCCGGCCGGAACGTCCAGCGCGATGTTGAACAGGTAGGTGAACTCGTAGGGGAGGTCCTTGTTCTCCCGGGCACCATGCCGGTGCGTTCCCACGTAGGCGTATTCGGCCTCCTTCACGAATCCTTCGGTGTGGCCCGTATGGCCCCACTGGGCCACGAATCCGCTATAGTCGGGAATGGTCACGTCGACGGCATTTTCGCCGACGAGGAAGCGCGTGCGGGTGTCGCACCGGGCCGAGGCGGCGAGCACATAGACGCGGTTCCAGTTCCCCTCGGGGAGTTCGATTTCCTGTCCGCCGGCCCGGACCGCGACCGGCCCGGACGGGTCCGGCAGGTCGAAGCGGACGCCTTTCTGCACCAGGCTGGCGGGCAGCAGCTCGGCCGCATAGGAGTGGCCGGTTCCGTCGATGTTTCCGTCGGCGCGGAAGGCGTTGAAGGTGGCGGCGTACAGGCCGTAGGGAAGCGCGAGCGGCGCCTGTTTCACGGCATCATCGGTCTGGGGCGCGAGGCGCACCAGGAAGGTCTTGATGCCCCAGGCGCCGATGTCGAAATGCAGTTCTTTTCCGGCGGCCGTTGCGGGGCCGATTGGCGCTTCATTGCCGTTCAGTTCGGTCGCCGCGATGACGCCTGCCGGGAAGCGGACGGACACGTTCCGGGCCTCCCGGCCCTGGAGCTCGTAGAAGCGGACGACATAGCCGCTGCCGTTCTCGGCTTTCTTCAAGGCGCGGAGCGCCACGCCTTCGCCGCGCACTTCGGCAAAACTGAAGGTCTTGCCCAGGGTACCGGCATGCCGGGCGGTCGTGAAAGCCTTCACGGGCTGGTTCAGGGCCTCGGCCCGGGCGGCGACGCCGCCCTGCCGCCAATCGCCCGCGTGGGCGACGATCGAATAGGTGAACCGGTGCTGTCCGTGGTCCTGGCGGTTCTGGTAGGCATAGCTGCGGCGCGTCTTGGGCGTATGGAGCAGCGTCAGGCGAAGGATGTTGTCGGCGGGCTTGTCCCAGCCGTATTTGCAGTCGTTCAGGATGGCGACGCCGTAGGATCCGTCGGGTTCGGCCAGGTCCGCCCACTGCTGGGCGTACACCTCATACTGCTCGCGGGTGTTGTTCGGGCGCTCGATCGAGCCGGTGCCGATGTCGTAACGGGCCATCGGGTTGGAGACGGTAAGCGGGAACTCGGCCTTGAGGAGGGCGTTGGTCCCGTGCCAGTCGACCTCGTTGACGATGTCGATTCGTTCTTCGTCAGCACCGTCATACAGGCGGATGTACTGCGTGAAATGCGACTCTCCGAAGCTCCTTTCCACCTTCAGCGCGGCCACGACCGGGCCGTTCTCGGCCACGGAGATCCGCACGTCGCCGTCCACGGCCACCGGGGTCCCGTCGACGGTCTTTTTCAGGATTTCCCAGGCCGGCCACTGGAAGGATTCGTTCTCCGTGAACATGGCCAGCCGGATGGCTTTTCCTTCGGCGACGAGCTGCCGGCCGTTGCGCTTGTCCACCAGGGAGCAAATGTCGCCGTTGGCGTCCAGGCGCAGGCTGTAGACGGCGTTCTCAAGGGTGGAAGCGCCCGCTTTTAGGCTCGTCCTGGCGGTGGAAGAATTGCCCTTGCGAAGGTCATACACCGCGTATCCGACGGACGGGACTTCGGCCACGAAGGCCAGCTTGCCGTCGGAAAGCCGTTGCGCGCGGACCATGCGGCCTGCGGCATCGAAGACCCGGCTGTCGGCGGCATCGACGGTCACGACCTCCCGGCGCGGGGTGCCGGAGGGATTATAGAGCACGAGCGGCGTGCCAGGAACCTTGGTGTCCAGGCGGGAGGCCACCGCGCCCACGGAGGTTTCCAACACGTCCGCGAACTGCCGCAGCGAGATCATCTCGTCGTTCCAGGAGAACTCGTAGGCCCGCGGGATGCTCGTGCCGGTGAGGTCGTCGTGGAACTGATGCCAGAGGAAACGGCGCCAGGCCTCGTTCAGGCGGGCCTGCGGGTAGGGGACCCGGCCCAGCCAGTCGGCGGCCGCGGCGCTGCGTTCGGCGGCGTCCGCGAGCTGCTCGTTCAGCCGGTTGAAGCGTTTCATCGCGGCCTGCGAGGTGTAGCATCCGGTGCCATGGACATCCATCGTCAGTTCCCGGTCCCATACCGGGAGTTCCGGGTGGCTGCTGTACGGCAGGAAGTCCTTGAACAGCTGGTCGGAAGTGGCGCTGACGACGTGGACTTTGCCTTCCTTCCCGGCCCGCTGCCGGTCGATGGCGGCCTGGACCGTGGCGACCGATTCGATGGTGGGGGAGCCGCCCGTGTCCCCGGTGCCGTAATAGTGGTAGGATATGCCGTACGGATTGAGGGCCGCGTGCTCCGCGAGTTCGCCGGAGTCCGTCAGGTCCTCCGAATGGAAGCGGGTCCCGTAGCTCTGGGCATTGGCGGCCACCATGATCTGGTTGCCGTCCAGCGCACGCCAGAGGCCGAACTGGAAGGGAACCTTGCTGTCCGTGCCCGGGAGGTTGCTGCCCCGCCACTGCAGTTTCTGGGTGGAAAAGCCGATCAGGCCGCAATGGGCGGCGATGGCGGGCAGATGGAGGCCGAACCCGAAGCAGTCGGGGAGGAAGATGTCCGTGCCGACGGTCCCGAACTCATCCTGGTAGAAATGCTGCCCGAGCAGGATGTTGCGGGTGAGCGATTCCGGGGAGGGAACGTTCGCGTCGGACGCTTCCCAGCTGCTGCCGGTGATGTGCCAGCGGCCCGCCGCGACGGCTTCGCGCAGGCGCTCGAAGTCTTCCGGATAGTATTCCTTCATCCAGGAGTATTTGATGCCGGCCTCGCAGTTGAACACGTAGTCGGGATACCTGTCGATCAGCGTGAGGTTGCGGAAGAGGGTCTTCGGGATGTACTGCGAGATGGTGGTCTGCACGTCCCAGTTCCACTGGGAATCCAGGTGCGCGTTGGAGACGAGGTAGGCCTTGGCCGCATGGTCCTGGGCGCAGATACTGGGGGCCAGCGCCAGCAGGAACAGCGGGATGAGTCCGGTTCGAAGCAGTTTGGACATGGCTAATTCTTTTATTGATAACCAAATATAATCAATCTTGTGAAAAAGTATGAGATTCCGATTAAAAAAGTTAACTTTGAGAAGAATTTGATACCTTCCCGTTAAGAATAAACGGACTAGACTAAAATAATGAAAAAAGTATTTTCCGTCCTGGGCCTGCTGGCCGTCCTGCTTCTGATTCCGACCTGTAAGAAACAGAACCCGGAACAGGAAAAGGTCGACGTTCAGTTCGAGGTTCCCGCCACGATGACCATCGAGGACGGCGCCTCTGAGATCAATTTCCGTGTGCAGTTCGCGAAGCCGCCGGTTTCCGGCGACCAGGTCGTCCTGGGAAGCGGCAGTTCGGAGTTCGTCTGCCCGGTCACTTCGGTTTCCGACACACGCTTCTCCGCCTCCATCTCCGGCGTCTGGTCCAAGGGCTTCGGCCCCGGTACCTACACGGTCTACCACCAGCGCGGCTCCACGAAGAACAAGAAGGGGACGATGGATGTCATCGTCAAATATGCGGGCGACGAGGAAGTCGAACCCGCCGCCGGCAGCACCGTCTACGGCAAGGTTTCCTGCGAAGGGACCGGCCTTGCGGGCGTGGTGGTATCCGACGGAGTGGAAGTCGTGAAGACGGATTCCAAGGGCGTGTACCAGATGAAGTCCAAGAAATACCACGGTTACGTGTTCGTTTCCACTCCGAGCGGATATGAACCCCTCACGAACGGCATCCTGCCCCGGTTCCACGCCCCGCTCAAGGCCAATGCGGCCACCGCGGAGCGGGTCGATTTCCAGCTGAAGAAAGTCGACGGCCAGGAAAACCACCGGATGCTGATGCTGGGCGACATCCACCTCGCGAAGCGCACCGACGACCAGAAGCAGTTCGCCGATTTCGTGAAGGACGTCAATGCCACCATTTCCGGGACCTCCGGAAATGTATATGCCATGACCCTCGGCGACATGACCTGGGACCTGTACTGGATCGTGAACAACTATTCCTTCAAGGAATACCTCTCCGATGCGGCCGGCATCAAGGGCGTGATGCTGTACCACACCATCGGCAACCACGACCACAGCATGTACTACATGGGCGACTTCGACACCGTGAAGGAATACAAGGAACTCATCGGCCCCACCTACTACTCCTTCAACATCGGCAAGGTCCATTACGTGGTCCTGGACGACGTCGAATGCAAGAACGCAACGCCCTCCAAGGACGAGAAAGGCAATGCGTGCTATGAGCGCACCTACGACGGCCGTGTCGTCCCGGATGAGCTGGCCTGGCTCCGGAAGGACCTGGCGTCCGTGCCGAACGGCACGCCGCTCGTCGTGACGATGCATATCCCGTTGTACAACAAGGACGGCAAGTACTCCCTGAAGGAAGCATCGACCCTGGCCGGTATCCTCAAGCCCTATCCGGAGGTCCATCTGTACACGGCCCATACCCATACGGTCTACAATGGAGACGAGCTCGCGACGGACCACCTCTTCGAGCACAACGCCGGTTCCATCTGCGGCACCTGGTGGTGGAGCGGCAAGGAGACGCCGGGCGTCCACATCGGACAGGACGGCTCTCCGGGCGGTTACACCATCCTGGACATCGCGGGAACGGCCTTCAAGTGGCAGTACAAGGCCACGGGGGCCGGGGTGGACTATCAGTTCCGCACCTATGACCGCAACCAGATCCACCTCACCAAGGACAAGTACGTCCCGAACTCCAACGGCACCTATGCGTTCGACGCCTCCCGCTGGGCGAGCGCCAGCTCCGCGAACGAGGTCTATATCAATGTCTGGAACTGGGATCCTTCCTGGAAGGTCGAGGTGAGCGAGGACGGGAAGCCCCTCACGGTCTCGCAGATCATCTCCGGCGAGAAAGACCCGCTCCACCTCATCGCCTACACGGCGAAGCGCATCAACAGGAACAGCAAGCCCACCTTCGAGACCAATACGACCAACCACCTGTTCAAGGTCACGGCATCCAGCGCGGATGCGACCCTGGACATCAAGGTCACGGACCGCTTCGGCAACGTCTATACGGAGACGATGACCCGACCGAAGGCCTTCACCACCGACCAGTACAAATTCTAAATACCAACCAACAACTAAACATCTATGAGACGGATTCGACACATTGCCGCCACCCTGCTGCTCGCGCTCGGGGTCTTTACGGCCGCCTGGGCGCAGACACGGGTTGTGTCCGGAACAGTCCGGGACACGGGGCAGCAGCCCCTGGTCGGAGCGGCCGTGCTCGTCGCCGGTACGACAACCGGTGACGTGACCGCCCCCGACGGAACCTTCTCCCTCCGCATCCCCTCGGACGAGGTGACGCTGGAAGTCTCTTGCCTGGGTTATGTCACCCAGACCGTCCGTGTCCCCTCCGGGCAGCGGACGGTGAATGTCACCCTGGAGGAAGACACCATGCTTCTGGATGAGACCGTGGTCGTGGGCTACGGCGTCCAGAAGAAGGTGAACCTCACCGGCGCCGTCACCGCCGTGGACACCAAGGACCTGGAAGACCGTACCACGCATAACCTGACGGACATGCTCCAGGGCGCGGTACCGGGCCTGAACATCTCCACGTCTTCCGGTAACCCGGGATCCTCGGGTTCCCTGAACATCCGTGGTGTCACCTCCATCAATGCGTCGGACCCGCTGGTCCTCGTGGACGGTGTGGAGGCCGACATGAGCCGCGTGAACGCCAATGACGTGGCCAGCATTTCCGTGATCAAGGACGCTTCGGCCGCCGCCATCTACGGCGCCCGCGCCGCCTACGGCGTCATCCTCATCACCACCAAGACCGGCTCGGACAAGGGCGGCAAGGCCACGGTCCGCTACAGCGGCCGGATGGGCTGGGAGGAGCCGACGGTCTCCACCGACTTCGAGACCCGCGGCTACTGGTCGGTGTACACCGTGGACAAGTTCTGGGCGACCGACGCCGGCAAGAACTACACGACCTACACCGAGCACGACATGGCCGAACTCCTGGCCCGCGTGAACGACGTGACGGAGAATCCGGAGCGTCCCTGGGTCGTGGAGGAAATCCGCAACGGCCGCAAGCAGTGGGTGTACTACTGCAACACGGACTGGTACCACGAGCTGTACAACGACCGGCATCCGGTCCAGCAGCACAGCGTGTCCATCACGGGCGGCAACAAGGACGTCAAGTACTTCCTGTCCGGCGCGTATGACCGCCAGAGCGGTATCATCAAGCTCAATCCGGACATGTTCCAGAAGTACAACCTCCGCGCGAAGATCGACGCCCGCCTGAACAAGGTGATGCGTCTTTCCAACAACACGTCCTTCTTCAGCTCGTCCTACGACTATCCGGGCGGCAGCAGCGTGCAGGACTCCTTCGCGTATGCTTCCCGCCATGCCCTGGCCTCCTTCCCGCTCAAGAACCCGGACGGCAGCTGGCTCTACGCGAACCCGCTCATCAGCGGCAACTACAACGTCGCGAACGGCCGTCACCTGGTGTTCGGCGAGAACAAGCACCGCAACCAGCAGCTCCGGACCGACTTCTCGAACACGACGGAGCTGAAAATCACCCCCACCCGTCATTTCACCCTGACGGCGAACTACACCTACCGCATCTACCAGAACCGCAACCAGTACCGCTCGGCGCACTTCCAGTTCCGCCGCTATCCGGACGCGGACTATGAGTATTATACCACCGGCGCGGGCGAGGATGCCCTGCAGGAAACCATCTCCACCAGCCAGCGCCACTCGGCCAACGTGTTCGGCACCTATGACAACACCTTCGCCGAAAAGCATCACCTGACGGTCACCGGCGGTATGAACATGGAGGACTGGTCCAACAAGTCGGTGGGCGCCCTGGGCAAGAACCTCCTGTCCGAGACGCTGAACGACCTGAACCTCGTGGGCCCGGACGAGACCGGAAACGTCATCACCGAGGTCTCCGGCGGCCAGAACACCTATGCGATCATGGGCTTCTTCGGCCGGATCAACTACGACTTCAAGGAGCGTTACCTGTTCGAGGTGTCCGGCCGTTACGACGGCACTTCCCGCTTCAAGAAAGGCCATCAATGGGGCTTCTTCCCGTCCGCTTCCGTGGGCTGGAGAATCTCCGAGGAACCGTTTGTCAAGGATAACGCCCGCTGGCTGGACAACCTGAAGCTGCGCTTCTCCTACGGTAACCTGGGCAATCAGAACCTGGGCGGCAACTACTACGCGTATCTCCGCCAGATTTCCGTCAACGACTTCGCCGGTTATTCCTTCGGCGAGGGCACCACGATGGGCAAGTACTCCACCCTCGGCGGCCCGGTCGATGCGAACCTCACCTGGGAGACGGCCGAGCAGTACAACCTGGGCCTGGACTTCGCCGCCTTCAAGAACCGCCTGACCTTCACGGCGGAAGTCTATCGACGGAACACCCTGAACATGCTTACGGCCGGTCCGGACCTTCCCGCCGTCTTCGGCGCGGGGACTCCGCGCACCAACGCGGCGGACCTGAAGACCGAAGGCTACGAGCTCTCGCTGGGCTGGCGGAACCAGGTCAGCTTCCTCGGACATCCGCTGGGCTATTCCATCCGGGGCTCCCTGAGCGACTTCCGCTCCATCATCACCCGCTTCAACAACCCGACCAAGTCCCTGGCGATGAGCTACTATGAAGGGATGCGCATCGGCGAGATCTGGGGATTCGAGGTGGACGGCCTGTTCAAGACCGACGAGGAAGCGAAGCAGTACACCTCCGAGGTGCTGGACTGCGGCTACATCAACGGCCGTATGACCGGCGGCTTCCTCGCGGGCGACCTGCGGTTCGTGGACCTGGACGGGGACAAGGTGCTGGGCATCGGCTCCAACACCGTCGCCGAACCGGGCGACCGCAAGATCCTGGGCAACTCCCTGCCCAGCCTGCAGTACGGATTCACCCTCTCGGCCGACTGGATGGGCTTCGACTTCTCCGCCTTCTTCCAGGGCACCGGCAACCACTACTGGTATCCGGCCGGCATGAACTACATGTTCTGGGGCCCGTACAGCTACCCGTACGTCTCCTTCCTGCAGCGCGACTTCATCGACCGGGTGTGGTCCTACGAGAATCCGGACACCTATTTCCCGCGTCCGCGCGCCTATTCTTCCACGGGCGGCGAGCTTTCCAAGGTGAACAGCCGCTACCTGCAGAACATCCGCTACCTGCGCTTCAAGAACCTCACCGTGGGCTACACCCTGCCCGCGAAGCTCACCCGCAAGATCGCCCTGGAGAAAGTGCGCGTCTACTTCTCCGGCGAGAACCTCTGCTACTGGTCCCCGCTCGCGAAGTACACCAAGTACCTCGATCCGGAATCCGCTTTCCGGCGCGACTCGGGCAGTTCCGCCGCCCAGGACCACATGAGCTATCCCTGGCAGCGGACCCTCATGTTCGGTCTCGACATCACTTTCTAACGTATGGAGGATAAGACCATGAAACGCATCATCATACCTGCCCTCGCCCTCCTTCTCGGCCTGACTTCCTGCAACTGGCTGGAACGCAATCCCAAGGCGACCCTCGCCCCCGAGAACTATTTCCGCGACGAGACGGACCTGCAGCTGTTCTCCAATAGCTTCTACAACAACCTCCTGCCCAAGGAGCCGTTCGACGAGCAGAGCGACCACTATGTCTATCTGAACCTTTCCGCGGTCCTGCGCGGCGGCACCAACCGCACCGTGCCGAACACGGGCGGCGGCTGGGGCTCCGGCACCGGCGCCTGGGGAGACCTCCGGAAGATGAACACCCTGCTCGAATACATCGACAAGTGCGAAGACAAGGACGCCGTCGTGAAATACACGGCCCTTACCCGTTTCTTCCGCGCCTACTTCTATTTCAACATGGTCAAGCGCTTCGGCGACGTGCCGTGGATCGAGGCCCAGCTGGAAACAGACAGCGAGGAGCTTTACAAGCCGCGCGACAGCCGCGAGGTCATCATGGGCCACATGATCGAGGACATCGATTACGCCATCCAGAACCTTCCGGACGCCGTGAGCCCGTACCGGGTGAACCGCTGGAGCGCCCTTGCGCTGAAGGCCCGTTTCTGCCTGTTCGAGGGAACCTTCCGGAAGTACCACGATCCGGCGAAGCACGCCTACATGTATGTGGAGCCGCTTCCGACCGGCGCGCATGACGCGAACTACTACCTGGATCTCGCCGCCCGGGCTGCGCGGGAAATCATCGACAACGGCCCGTACAAGCTGGCGTCGGACTACCGCCTCCTGTTCGCCGAACCCGACGCGGACCGCGGCGAGTACATCCTAGCCATCCGGAACGACCAGAGTCTCACCATCTTCAACAACAGCACCGCCTTCGCGACCATGCCCACCCAGGGCTGCCCGGGCCTGACCCGGAAGTTCGTCGCCTCCTTCCTGATGGCCGACGGCTCCCGCTTCACCGACCAGCCGGGCTGGGAGACGATGCAGTTCAAGGACGAGATGGTGGGCAGGGACCCGCGCCTGGCCGCCATCACCGTCACCCCGGGTTACATCCGGCTGGGGGACACGGAGGTCTCTGCGCCCGACCTGGGTTCCAGCGTAACCGGCTACCAGCTCGTGAAGTTCGTCATGGACAGCACGCTGCCGGGCGTCGGCCGTGTGGACATGTCCTTCAACGACATGCCGGTCTTCCGTCTGGGCGAAGTCTACCTGAACTACGCCGAGGCGAAGGCTGAACTCGGCACCCTTACGCAGGACGACCTGGATATCACCGTGAACAAGCTCCGCGACCGCGTGGGCATGCAGGCCCATCTGGACCTTGCCGCCGCGAATGCCGATCCGGACCCGTTCCTCCTTTCCGCGGAATACGGCTACCGCAACGTCACCGGTCCCAACCAGGGCGTGATCCTGGAGATCCGCCGTGAGCGCGGGGTGGAGTTGGCCGACGAAGGCTTCCGCCTGGCCGACCTCATCCGCTGGCGCGAAGGCAAGTGCCTGGAGCAGCCGCTCGTGGGCATGTACTTCCCGGGCGCGGGCCAGTATGACCTGACCGGCGACGGAAAACCGGATCTCTGCCTGTGGTCCGGCATCGACCCCAAGCACAAGGACATGGTGGACAAGGAGATCGGCACCGACACGGGCGTCATCCTCTCCGGCGGCGACAAGGGCTGCCTGGACCACCACCAGAACGTCGCCCACGTGTTCGACGAGAACCGCGACTACTACTATCCGATTCCGACCAAGGAGCGCCAGCTGAATCCCCAGCTCAAGCAGAACCCGGGTTGGAACGACGGTCTGTCCTTTTAACCGCTAAATGAGTATGACTATGAAACAGTTACGATATCTGATAGCGGCCTTCGCGGCCCTCGCGACCTTCGCCGGCTGCCGGCCGGAGGAGAAGGACGTGGAAGCCCGGGCCGTCGCGACCAGCGAGAACCTGCTCGTCTTCGAGGCGCAGGGCGCCGCGGCGCAGACCGTCAAGGTCTATGCGGACGGCACCTGGGCCGTGGACACGCCCAACGAGTGGATCCATGTGACCCCGATGACGGGCAAGGGGATGGGCGAGGTCTCCATCACCGTGTCCGACAACGTGGCCGGCGGCGTCGTGGATACGCCCCGGGCCGGTTCCATCCTGATCCAGGGCGGTAACGTGGAACGCCGCGGCAGCATCACCGTCCAGCAGAAAGGCGATACCTACAAGGGGGTCCAGGAACTGACCGTCAAGGAAGTCACCGTTCTGGACGACGACGCCGTGGCGAAGATCCCGGCCGCGCAGGTGGCCGCCGTCACCAAGGGCGGTTTCGTCCTCACGCAGGACGGCGAGAACCTGTACGTGCAGGGCGCCCGCGAGGTGAAAGTGGGGGACAACGTCTCCCTGAACGGCTCCAAGACCACCTTCAACAAGTGCCCGTCCTTCATCGTGGACGAACTCACCGTCACCTCCTCCGGGACCATGACCTATCCCGAGGCGCCCGACATCACGGAACAGATCGCTTCTTTCAAGGGCGGCGCCATCCCGTATGTCACGCTCCGGGGTTCGATGGTGAACGGCGCCCTGAAGGTAGGCCCCGCCTCCGTCGTGGTGGTGGATCCGGTCGATGACCTGGGCCTGGCCGCCGTCGACCTGCACAAGGTCGTCCTCACCGGCTATGCCGTGGGCATCAACGGCGGTACGGGCTACCTCGTAGCCACTACCGTCAAGGATGAAGGCGAGGACGAAACGCTCGTGCCGTACCCGCTGAAGTGGGCCATCGGCAAGGACCTGAACTACTCCAACGCCACTTTCAACAACGACCACCCGCGCATCGACCCGGTCCAGGGCATCGGTTATATCGAGTATGTCCCGTACGACCTGGCGACGACCGATCCCAGCGGAAACTTCAAGCTGGACGTCCAGGCGAACAATCCCCGCGTAACCGGCCCTTGGGTGAACGACTACTGGCTGTTCTACGGCAACGGCGCCATCCTGGCCGGAACGGAGGTGCAGATCGCCTTCGAGATGCGCTCTTCCGCCTGGGGCATGAAGTTCTGGCTCCTGGAGTACCTTGACGGTGACGAATGGCATGCGGCCGGCACGCCCCAGACTTCCACTGAACCCGGTTACGAGGTACAGTATACGGTTGCGACCAATCCCGACGGCGCCACCAACGTGCCCGTCATGGAAACCATCCGCTTCCGCCGCAACAACGAGCACCTGCAGATCCGCCTGCGCTGTTCCGCCCTCTGGCGTGGCGGCGGCGGCACGACTGCCTCCCGTTCCACGGCCTCTTCCCGTCTGTCCATCACGAACGTGGACGACGACACCTACCGTCCGTCCGTCATCATCCTGAAGGAGGGCAATGGCGTGGAGAAGGATCCGGTCTATGCCGACATCCAGGTGGATCCCGAACTCCTGACCTTCAACGGCACGCCCGGCGCTCCGAAGGAACTGAAGGTCACTTCCGACTATGACTGGACCATCTCCACGGCCTACGACTGGCTCCATCTTGACGTGGAAAGCGGCGTCGCCGGTGAGGAGACGACAGTCACCGTCACCTGCGACGAGAGCGAACTCGCCGAACTTCGCGAGGGCACCATCCGCATTGTCTCCGAGGACAGCGAGAAGGTCGTCCACGTTGTCCAGAGCGCAGCCGGCCAGATGCTGGATCCGTTCATCAGCGTGACCACGGGCAACCTCCTGGAGGTGGATGCCGAGGAAGGTACCTCCGCCATCCGGGTCCAGTACAATACGGAGTACGAGTATGCCGTCGATGCTGACTGGCTCACCCTGGCCCCGGCCGGGACCCGCGCCCTGGTCGAATGGGACGAGTACGTCCTCACGCGTACGGCCAACGAGAGCGAAGCTCCGCGCACGGGCACCATCCGCTTCTACAACGAAGCGAAGAAGCTCGAGGCTGTCGTCACCGTGGTACAGGAAGGCAAGGAGGTCATCTTCGACAACAACCTGATCCAGTGGGGCTTTGACGCCTCCCTGATGGATGCCTACAAGGATTCCTTCGAGAAGGAGAACAATTTCAAGGCGAACATCGCCGGCGTGGGCTCCCTGTCCTGGCACGACCTGCCGGAGAATGTCGCGCTGGATGCGGGCGGCAAGAAGAGCCATGTGATTGGCGGCACCGGCCAGCCTTACATCACGGGCGCCTGGCCGGGCGACTACTGGGAGTTCACCGTGCCGCTGAAGAACGTCGCTGCGGGGAACGTCGTGACCTTCACGGCCCTCCACCGGATTTCGGGTACCGGCCAGAAGTACTGGCGGATGGACTGGTCCATCGACGGGACCACCTGGACGCCGGTGAAGCCGCTGGAGACCGAGACGGAAACCGGTACGAACGCCCAGTACACGCACATCGCCCCGAGCAGTGACGTCGAGATTTCCGAATCCTTCAAGTTGCCGGCGGCTGTCGCTGACGGCACGCTCCAGATCCGCTTCACTTGCGTGGCCAACTGGCAGGGCAACGGCAAGGGCGCCCTCGCGGCCCCGAACGGCGGTACCCACCGCTGGTCCGGCGCCGCCGACAATGGACCGAAGATAACCATCTCCGAACCGCAGGTGACGCAGTACTTCGCCGACGACTTCGAGTGGCTGGAGCCCTGGGCAACTTACACCATCGACGATGTGGCCAACAACAGCGTGGGCACGTCCCCGAACCTGTTCACGAAGGCCGAGGTGGCCGATGCCCTGGTCGAATTCCAGAAGCGGGGCTACGGCTATGTCTGGGGCTGGAAGGGCCAGGACTGGTCCGACGGCCTGCCGGACAACGGCAACAAGCAGACGCTGTACCTGATGCACAATTACCTCAAGTTCGGCAAGACGTCCTACAATTCGGGCATCATCCTGCCGGCGCTTTCCGGCATCTCCGGGACGGCCGACGTGGACCTCACCTTCGACTGGTGCTGGTGCATGACGGCCGCTTCCAAGCCCGATGTCATGACGCTGACGGTCACCGTGACCGGTGGCGGTCGCCTGGCCGATACCGGCACGGAAGTGAGCGGCAACATCGAATCGGCCCAGCCGACGGAAGGGGACCAGACCAAGCTCGAGTGGCAGCACGCCACGGTGCGCATCCTGGGTGCGACGCCCTCCACCCGCATCACGATCCGTCCGACGAACACCGATCCGACGATCACTTCCACCCGCAAGCAGAACCGCTGGTACCTGGACAACATCCGCGTAGTCGGCGAATAAGCTTTCTCTCCTGACTTTTTGTCCCTTCGCCCGATTTTTGCAGGACGAAGGGACAAATGGTTTCCGGGTATGGACGAAAAGGAATTCAACAAGGAGTGGAAAGACGGGGAGATCGTCAAGTACGCGAAGAATTATGACGAGAGCGCTTTCTGGGAGAAACTGAAGAAGTTCGGCCGGAAGGCGGGTATCAAGGTGTGCTATGCCGCCTTATTGCTCTACTATGTCTTGAAGAGTCCGCTTACTTCCGGGAAGGACCGGGCGAAGATCATCGGTGCCCTGGGCTATTTCCTCCTGCCCATCGACATCATTCCGGACTTCATCCCGATCGCCGGTTTCACGGACGACCTGGCCGCCCTCACCTGGGGTGTCTATTGCGTCATCAAGAGCATCACCCCCGAAGTGAAGGCCAATGCCGCCGCCAAGCTCCATGAGTGGTTCGGCGACTTCGACGAGCATCTGCTCGACCTTTTCTTCGAGAAGCATGACTAGCGCAAGCGCGCCCAGGGCATGACATACGCCGGAGGGAGTTCCTGCTGCAGGAGCTCCCTCATTTTTTCCATGTAGGGAGCCGTATGCTCGTAGAATCGGTAATAGCCCTCGCAGAGTGCGCTGAGCCCGGTTTCACCGGCCTCTGTGCGGTTGAAGCGGTGCTTCGGGCATTCTCCGTTGCACAGGTGCAGGTACTTGCAGCGGAAGCATTTCGCCGGCAGGGAATTGCGCTTGTCGATGCCGAATTTCACCTGCCGGGGCGATTCCATCATCGACCGGATAGGCGTCTCGGCGATGTTCCCGAGCCGGTACTGCGGATAGACGAAATGGTCGCAGGGGTAGAGGTCCCCATTGTGTTCGATGACGGCGTTCCCGCCGCAGGTGCGGTCGTAGGCGCAGGTACCGGGCATCACGCCGCACCAGTTAGCCAGGGTAGCGTCGAACAGGCCTACGAAGGTCCGCCCCACGTCGTTCCGCACCCAGTAGTCGAAGATGTCGCACATGAACTGGCCGAAGCCCAGGGAGGAAACCGACCAGGGGGCGAGGCGCGCGCCTTCGGTAGCAGGGGAGACGATCCGGCGCTGCTTCACATGCTCCACCACCGGCATGAACTGCATGTACCGGCTGCCGAGCGACTGCAGGAAGCGGTACACCTCCAGCCCGCGGCCTTCGGAGACCTTGTTGACCGTAGACATGGTATTGAATTCGACACCATGGGCCCGCAGGAGCTTGATTCCATGGAGGACCTTGTCGAAGGTGCCCGCGCCCCCCTTATCCTTCCGGTACTTGTCGTGGATGTCGCGGGGACCGTCGATAGATATCCCGACGAGAAAATGGTTTTCCCGGAGGAAATCGGCCCATTCGGGCGTCAGGAGGGTCCCGTTCGTCTGCAGGGTGTTGAAGACCGTCTTCCCGTCGGCATACTTCCTTTCCAGGTCCATGGCCTTGCGGTAGAAGTCCAGTCCCAGCACCAGCGGCTCGCCGCCGTGCCAGTTGAACGTGACCTCCGGGACGTCATTGGCCGCGATATACTCACGGATTACGGTCTCCAGCATCTCCTCGCTCATCCGGGGCTCCTTGCCGCCGTAGATGTCGGCCTTGTCCAGGTAGTAGCAGTACGCGCACCCCAGGTTGCACAGCGACCCGGCCGGCTTGAGCATGATATTGAAGGCCGCCGGCCCGGTAATCCGGACCGCGTCCTCCAGCAGCAGCTGGTTCTGGAAAGGATGCGCCATGGAACAAAGATACGAAAAGATTCGCCGATACAACGAAGAAGTCCCGTTCTCTCGAGCGGGACTTCTTGTAACCTGTTGATCCGGAAGAACTTATTTCTTGCGGTTCTTGTATCTCTGGTAGAACATATCGACGCGACCGGCGGTGTCAACGAGCTTCACCTTGCCCGTGTAGAACGGGTGGGAAGTGTTGGAAATCTCCAGCTTCACCAGCGGGTACTCGACGCCTTCGACCTCGATGGTCTCCTTGGACGGGGCGCAGGACCGGGTGACGAAGATGGTGTCATTCGACATATCCTTGAAAGCTACAAGACGGTAGGTTTCGGGATGGATTCCTTTCTTCATTTTACGTAAAAAAACTAATTGTTAACAATTTGGGACCGCAAAGATAGGAATCTTTTCCGGTATTTCCAAATTATTTCATCCGATAAGGCTGGTCATCGTACAGGAGATAGCGCTTGGCCTTGCGGATCCATTTCTGTTCTTCCAGTTTGATGTGCTCGCGGGCGACGTCGAAGGGGATGGAACCCTTGAGGTATTCGGCCAGGACGGGGTCCGCCAGCTTGGTCCAGAAGGCTTCCTCGAACTCGAAGGCGGAGTAGTGCTCGGTGAACCAGCGCATCAGGCGGAGGGTGTGCATCAGGCTGTGGTAGTCCTCGCCGGGGAGGAGCATGATCTGGAAGCCCTGGCAGCGCTCGCCGGCGTAGCGGCCCGCGGCCGGCGTGAAGGAGCAGGGACGGAGGATGGCGCCTTCCACCACGGGCAGGTCCACGGGCAGGCCGGGACGCACGAAGGGCGCGCCGATGTACTCATAAGGCCGCGCCGTGCCGATGCCGGGCGTTACGGTCGTGTTGTTCCAGAGGCCGCCGCCGCTGTACAGGTAGGAACTGAACAGGCCCGGAATGTCGGAGGCAGGCGCGATGGTCCACGGCAGGAGCTGCCGGTTGGAATCCGTCGCCCGCGCCGAGATGATATGGATCGGGAACTTCGCGCCGATCTCGCCGGCGTACAGGTTTACGAGTTCGCCAAGGGTGAGTCCATGCCGATGCGCGACCTTCGGGACGAACATCTCGCCCACGACGGCCGGAATCGTGCCCTCGACCACGCGGCCGGAGGGATTGATATGGTCCACGACATAGAGCGACGGCGCATCCTCGCCCAGAAGCTGCAGCATCTCCATCAGCCGCATCACGTCCTTCGTGTAGTTGAAGTAGCGGACGCCCACGTCCTGGATTTCCACGACCACGGCGTTCAGGCCCTGCAACCGTTCCAGGTCGAAGTCGATGTGGTTTGTGCCGGGGGTGAGTTCCGCGTCACGGGGCGAGAAGACGACCTGCAGGTTGCCCCGCTGCCGGAAGATGTCGTACATCCAGCGGCTGCGGCCGGTGTCCCAGCAGTTCTGCGTGCAGAAGCAGCCGATCCGGCCCTCTTGCAGGGTCCGGTCCAGCTGGTCCTCGAGGGGAGTGGTGCGGAAGGAGAACATCAGCCGATGATCTTGTTCGCCACGGCGATGACTTCGTTGCCGAGGGCCTCGGCGCGTTCCATCGTGCCGGCTTCGGCGTAGATGCGGATGATGGGCTCCGTGTTGGACTTGCGCAGATGGACCCATTCCTTCTTCGCCTCGAAGATGATCTTCACGCCGTCGATGTCGTTGATGTCCTCGTTGGCGTAGATCTTCTTGAGCTCGGAGAGGATGCGGTCGATGAGGGCGGTATCGCTGAGCTGGATCTTGTTCTTGGCGATGAAGTACTGCGGGTAGGTCTTCTTGAGCTCGCTGACTTTCATCTTCTTATGGGCCAGGTTCGACAGGAAGAGGGCCACGCCCACCATCGCGTCGCGGCCGGCGTGGATAGCCGGATAGATGACGCCGCCATTGCCTTCGCCGCCGATGAGGGCGTTCACTCGGTGCATCTGGGTGGTCACATTGACCTCACCCACCGCGGAGGCGTAATAGGTGCCGCCGTGGGCCTCGGTCACGTCGCGGAGGGCGCGGGTCGAGGACAGATTGGAGACGGTGGCGATGGGTTTCCCGGCCTTTTCGGCGAGCTCGCACAGGTAGTCGGCAACGCTTACAAGGGTGTATTCCTCCACGAACGGGTCCCCGTTCTCGCAGATGAAGGCGAGCCGGTCCACGTCCGGGTCCACGCTCACGCCGAGGTCCGCCTGCTCGCGGACAACGGTGCGGGAGAGGTCCACGAGGTTCGCGGGCAGCGGCTCCGGGTTGTGGGCGAAATCGCCCGTGGGATTGCAGTTGAGTTCGACGCACTTGACGCCAAGGCGCTCCAGCAGGCGCGGCATGATGATGCCGCCCACGGAATTGACCGCATCCACCACGACGGTGAAGTTCGCGGCCTTCACGGCCTCCACGTCCACGGCCGGCAGGGCCAGGACGGCGTCCAGGTGCTTGTCGGTGAAATCCTCTTCCTCGACCGTGCCCAGGCTGTCGACCTCCGCGAAGGAAAACTCCTCGGAAGCGGCGAGGTCCAGGACGGCCTGTCCTTCCATGGCGGTGAGGAACTCGCCCTTGTCGTTCAGGAGCTTGAGGGCGTTCCACTGGCGCGGGTTGTGGCTCGCAGTCAGGATGATGCCGCCGTCGGCCTTCGCGAACAGGACGGCCATCTCGGTGGTCGGGGTGGAGGCGAAGCCGCACTTGACGACGTCGATGCCGCAGCCCATGAGGGTGCCCACGACGAGCTGTTCCACCATGTCGCCCGACAGCCGGGCGTCCTTGCCCACGACGATCTTGTACCGATCGCCGTTCGGATGCGGTTTCCGCTGCGGGAGCGTGGCGGCGTATGCGGCGGTGAACTTGACGATATCGACAGGGGTGAGGGCGTTGCCCGGAGCGCCACCGATAGTGCCGCGGATGCCGGAAATGGATTTGATCAGGGTCATGGCATGTTCATTTATCGTACAAATTTACTATATTTGCGCCCCAAATCCAAAATTGATTATGCAGCAAGGCATCTGGACCGTCATCATGCTCGTGTTCTCGAACGTCTTCATGACATTCGCCTGGTACGGTCATCTCAAACTCCAGGAAATGAAGATTTCCACCGGCTGGCCGCTCATCCTCATCATCCTCTTCTCGTGGGGCATCGCCTTTTTCGAGTACTGCCTGACCGTCCCGGCGAACCGGATCGGTTTCAACGGAAACGGCGGCCCCTTCAACCTGATGCAGCTCAAGGTGATCCAGGAAGTGATTTCCCTGACCGTCTTTACCGTCATCGTCACCTTCCTGTTCAAGGGTCAGCCCGTGCAGTGGAACCACGTTGCCGCCTTTTTCTGCCTGATCCTGGCGGTTTTTTTCGTGTTTCTGAAATAAAAATTTGGAAATCCGAAAAAAAGTCGTACCTTTGTATTCCCAATCTGCTGGGTTCGTATAACGGTTAGTACTCGAGATTCTCAATCTCGCAATAGGAGTTCGATTCTCCTACCCAGTACCAAAAACCTCGCTCTAAGCAATTAGAACGAGGTTTTTTCGTATTCAGTCAGGTCGCTTTACTGCAGCATCTTCAAAATCTGCTTCTCCGTGGCGGCCGGTGCTATTCCCCGGATATGCTCCACCAGCCGCGCCAGCGATTCGGCGGGGGAGTGGTCCACGTCCAGGGTGCGGGCTTCGCCGAAGGGGAAGCCGCCGGGACCCGGGATGGCATCGACACAGAACAATGATTCCGGCGTGCAGAAGGAAGAGACCTGCCAGCCGTTGTAATGGAGGTCAGGACCGCGGTAGACGCGCGTGATGTCGCCGGTGACGACCCGGCACTGCATCTGCAGGCGCGTCATCAAGGCGTCGGCCGCGCTTTTCTTCACTCCCAGCAGCGCCCTGATTTCCTTGATGCCGATGCTGCCGTGCTCCGCCAGATAGCCCATCACCTGCCGCTGCTCGGCCGTGGGCTGGTATTTCTCCAGGCTCCGCCGCCAGTTCATCAGCTCGGCGTACCATTCCACCGTAGCGAAGGCGGCTTTTCCTCCCCAAAGGAACTTTCCGTAGGCGATATCCCCGCTCTGGACGACCGGAATCTTCCAGTCCCACGGCGTCTTGCGCAGGTCCTCCTGGCCGTCGAACCAGTTTTCCCGGGCGGTCATTTCTTCGATGGAATAGCCCGGGATCGGGTTTTCGAAGAAAGGGACGATGCCCAGCGTCTCGATGACGCCGAGCATCGTCTCTGCAGATACGACGGTTGCCGGCATTCCGGCATCCTTTTTCCGGTCGAATGACATTATCTTCTCAGGGGCCTTCCGCCCCGTCCCATCGTATTGAACGCCCAACTGATGCCGAAGCCGATGTGGGAGAATGTGGACGCATTGCTCAGGTACCACTGATAGTGGACGCTGAGCCGCAGGCATTCGAACAGCTCGACACCGGCGCGGGGGCTGAGCACGAGGGCCTGGGTCCATTCACCCTTGCCTGCGAATTCGCTTTTCTGGTATCCGAATCCCGGGCCGACACCCAGGCCGAAGTAAGGATTGAATCCGCTGTAGGGGAACAGGCTGAAGTCTGTGACCACCAGGGGCGCTCCCTGCCAGAACCGGGCATCCGGGCCGTAGGGCTCGCCGGAGGTGGTGTAAGAGCCTTTGCCGAAAGTGGTGGACAATTGCAGGCCCATGTCCACGACCGGGTTCACTTTCACCCGGTACTCACCGAAGAAGCCCAGCCGGTCCGGCCTGAAAGTGTTGCCGGCCTTGCTGAAGTGATTGAACATGATGCCCAATTCGATGGCGCCGTCCTGCATGTAGTAACCGCCGGGACGGTGTCCATGTCCGTAGCCGTAGTTATGGCCGTAACTTCTGGGGCCGTACTGCGCAAAGGCGGTCATCCCGACGGCCAATGCGACAAGGGTGATCAATGCTCTTTTCATGGCAAATATCGTTTTACCGGGCTTATGCAAAAGTAAGACCAGAAAGAATCTTCCGGGGAAGATTCTTTCCGGTCCATGGGGAAGGAGGGTGTCCCTAGCGGGCCATGATGGCGCCGACCAGGCCCAGGATCGCGTAGAATTCCGGGAGAGCGGCGTAGATCAAGGTGTTCGTGAACACGTTGTGTCCCTGGGAGACGCCCACAATACCGTTGGCGCAGACCTGACCCTGGCGGATGCCGGAGATCATGCAGGCGAGACCCACGCTCACGCCCACGCCGAAGCAGAGGGCGCCCGAGATGGTGCCGCCGGCGAACTTGCCGAGCATGATGAAGAAGGCCACGAAGCCGTAGATACCCTGGGTGGCCGGAAGGGCGGAGAGCACCATGTAGCTACCGGAAGCCTCCGGCTTTTTCTTGAGGGCACCTTCGGCGGCATTGCCGGCCGTGGTGGTTCCGATGGAGGATCCGATACCTGCGAGGGCGAGGACCAGTCCGAGTCCGAGATAACCGAGTACTTGTTCCATAATAGTGTTTGTTGTTTATTTGTTTATTGTTTCTTGAGCGGGTTGTAGTTGCGGCCTTCGGCTTCGTAACCGGAATTCTTGAAGAACTCCAGGAAGTTCAGTCGCAGGGGATGGACGAAGGCGCCGAGGGCGCACATCGCGATGTTCAGCGTGTGGCCTACGACCACCAGCAGGATGAAGGGGATCCAAAGCACCCAGTTGTGCCCGTCGCCGAGCACCATCTTGCCCATGTCATTGAAGGCCATGCCCAGCATGCCGCCGGCCAGGCCGAGGGCGTACAGGCGAAGGTAGCTGAGGACGTCGCCCAGCAGGCCGGTCGCCGTATTATACGTATCCCAGAGGCCCAGGCCCACGTTTGCGAGCTTGTTGCGGTCGGGGTTGTTCAGCGGGAAGATGCCGATGGCGGATACGATGCCGATCACGATGATGATCCACTTGGTCAACTTCGCGTTCAGCACGCCGGCGAGGGCCAGGGCGCCCACGATGACCCCGCCCACGATCAGGAGGGTCCATCCCAGGGTGCCGAGCGAGCCGGCGAATCCCTTCACCTTGACCTCCTGGATGGCCTTGACGACCATCGCGAGGCACAGGTGCACGACGCCCACGACAAGGGCGAGGACCATGCCGCCGGCGTATCCGGCGATCTCGTCCGGAAGGAAGATGCCCTTGATGGGCTCGAATACCTTCCACTGGGCGATGTCGATGGAGAAGAACGTGTGCAGGAAGAATCCCACCACGGCGGTCCCGACACCGAGCGTCACCACGAGCGGGGCCATGTCCTTGAAACTGTCCACCTTCTTGAGCAGCAGGCCGATGAGGATGAGCACCAGGCCGTAGCCCGCATCGCCCATGCACAGGGCGAAGAACAGCAGGAAGAACACGGAGATGAAGGGCGTGGGGTCGAAACCGTTGTAGGCCGGACGGCCGTACATATCGGTGAGGACCTCGAACATCCGGACGAACTTGTTGTTGCGGAAACGGATGGGCGGATTGTCTTCCACCTGCGCGGCTTCCTTGAGATAGTACACGCCGGTTTCCTCGACGGCTTGGGTGACCGCCTCTTCGTTCTCCGTCGGGGCGTAGCCCACGAGGGTGACGATGGTATTCTCCGCAGCGGGCACGGCGGCCTGCTTGGCGAGGTAGAGGTCCAGCTGGGTGAGTTTGTCCCGGCTTTCGGCCTCGAACTCGGCCTGGCGCTTCTTCGCGGTCAGGAGGATCGCTTTCTCATGGTCGATGTCTGCCTGCACTTCCGCGATGTCCTGCTGGACAGCCTCGAAGCTGCGCTGCGGGGCACGGACCCGGTCCGGAAGGGTGTCCGGGCCGGCTACGACAAACCAGACCTTGCCGTCGGCCTCTTTCACGACCTTGACGGGGTAGTTCTCAACCCAGAGGGGGTCGAAGGTCTTGGCGGAGCAGACATGGAACTGGACCGGGACACCGGCGTCGGAGAGCTTTTTCAGCAGGTCCGGGTCGAAAGCGCCCCACGGCTCCGCGGCGGCGGCCTCCTTTTCGAGGGCCTTCTGCCGCTCGCCGAGCTCTTCCAGGGTATCCAGCGCCGCGGCGGTGGCGTAGGTGAGGTCACCCTCGACCGGCGCCGGCCGGAGCGTTTCCGGGAAGTCGATCTTCCCGAGGGACTGGACGAGGTCCTTCCGCTGCTCCACGGCGCGGAGCAGTTCGCCGGACGGCCCGTCCACGGGCTTCACGCTGCGGGTGATATCCACGAGGCCGATCTCCTGGAGCTTCTCCAGCAGGCCTTCCTGTTCACCGTTGAGCAGGATGAAGGAGTATTTGGTCATCGGACTGATCATACCTCCGAGGCCTCCTCCTCCTCTGCCGCGTGGCGCTGCTTGACAATCTTCTGGGAGGCCTTGGAGAGGTTCTCCTCGTCCTCCATGTACCGCTTGATCTTGCGGATCGCTTCCTGGAATCCCGGAATCTGGACCTTCTCGTACAGGTTCACCTTCTGGGTCGTCTTCTTGCGCTGGTAGTCCAGGATGCGGGCCTTCTCCCGGTACACTTCCGACTCGATGCCGAGCCGGGAAAGCTCCTTGAGGATGGCCACGCCGTCAGCATACCAGGCCGGTTTGGCGAAGGCGTTGAACGGTCGGATCTCGTAGTGGATGTCCCCGAGGGCCGGGGTCTTTACGCCCGCGACCTTCACGGTGTGCAGGTCCACGTCCGTGATGGCCACGAGACCCGGATCGAACTCGTTCCAGAGGGATGCGAGATAGTCGTAACGTTCCATGGCGGCTTCCAGGTCGGCAATAAGACGGTCGCTCTCGTTCTTGGCCTTGCGCACTTCCAGCCGCAGGGCGCTCTCCTTGTTCTGCAAGGTAGGGAGCGCCTTCTGCCGAACCTTCAGCTGCTTGCCGATCTCGTTCAGCGACGTTTTATTGTATTGAAACTTGACAGCCATAAAGAACTAGTTCTTCCAGTATTTGTCCACGAGGGCCTGCTTGATGCCGGTTTCGGCCGGGGTGAAGTACTTCGCGAACAGCTTCCAGGCCGTGTCCAGCATCTCGGTGATGGAAATGTTCACGTCGATGGCGAGCAGCTCGCGGGCATAGTCCTTCGCGTAGTCCAGGCAGCGGACGTCGTAGTCGGAGAGGTCGAAACCGTTCTCCAGTTTGGTCTTCGCGTTCTGGGCGTCGGCATACAGGCGGACGGAAGCGTTCATGACCTGGGAGTGGTCCTCGCGCGTCTTCTTGTTCTGGACGAGCTGCTTCAGGCGAGACAGGGAACGGAACGGGTCGATGATGACCTTGCCGGTATCGGTGTCCGCGCGGAGGAACAGCTGGCCTTCGGTGATGTAACCGGTGTTGTCCGGGATCGCGTGCGTGATGTCGCCGTCGTTCAGGGTGGTCACCGCGATGATGGTGATGGAACCCTCGGTCGGGAGCTGCACGGCCTTTTCGTAGATCTTCGCGAGGTCGGAGTACAGGGAGCCCGGCATGGAGTCCTTGGACGGTATCTGGTCCATACGGTTGGACACGATGGAAAGGGCGTCCGCGTACAGGGTCATGTCGGTCAGCAGCACCAGGACTTTCTCATTCTTGTCCACGGCGAAGTACTCGGCGGCGGTCAGGGCCATGTCCGGCACCAGGAGGCGCTCCACCGGGGGATTCTCGGTCGTGTTGATGAAGCAGATGATCTTGTCCAGGGCGCCTGCGGCCTCGAAGGAGTTCTTGAAGAACAGGTAGTCGTCGTTGGAAAGGCCCATGCCGCCGAGGATGATCTTGTCCACGTCTGCGCGGAGGGCCACATCGGCCATCACCTGGTTGTAGGGCTGGTCCGGGTCGGCGAAGAACGGGATCTTCTGGCCGGACACGAGGGTGTTGTTCAGGTCGATGCCGGCGATGCCGGTCGGGATGAGCTGGGACGGCTGGCGGCGCTTGTACGGGTTCACGGACGGACCGCCGATCTGGCGTTCCTCGCCCTCGATCTCGGGACCTCCGTCCAGCGGATGGCCGTAGGCGTCGAAGAAGCGGCCGGCGAGCTGGTCGGAGACCTTGAGCACGGGCGGTTCGCCGAGGAAGGTGACTTCGGCATTCGTAGGGATGCCTTCAGTACCGGAGAAGATCTGCAGGGTCACGACATCGCCCTTGATGCGCACGACCTGGGCGAGTTTCCCGGCCACGACGGCCAGTTCGTCATTGGACACGCCCTTCGCGCGGAGCGAAACCGTCGCCTTGGTGATGCCTTCCAGCTGGGTGTAGACTCTTTGGTATGCTTTCATGGTCTTATGCAATCATTTGGTTGACGGTATCCTGGTAGCCCTGGAAGGCCTCGCCCTGGAACTCGGAGTAGTTCATCTGGCGGAGCACGTTGATCAGGTCCTTGAAGAAGGTCCGGCACTTCTCGAAGTCTTCGAACTCATAGTCCTTGTCGCAGATGCCCAGCACGAGGTCCAGCATATAGCGCTGACGCTCGATCGGGCAGAGGGCGTCGATCGCGTCGAAGGCGTCCTGCTGCAGGATGACGAAGTCCACGAGCTCGGACTTCCAGAAGTTCACGTGGTAGCTCATCGGGACGCCGTCGTCGCCGAGGATGTTGATCTGCTCGCTGGCCTCCTTGCCGCGGCGGATGATGTTCTTCGCGGTCTTGACCTTGCCGACCCAGCCGGGTTCGACGGTCTCGTCCAGGTAGGCCTCGATCTCCGGATACTCCAGGTACTTGGAGTAGGAATCCAGCGGGGAGACGGCCGGGTAGCGCTTCTGGTCCGCCCGGTTCTGTTCAAGGGCGTAGAAGCAGCGGGCGGCCTTCTTGGTGGATTCGGTCACCGGCTCCTTGAGGTTACCGCCGGCCGGGGACACCGTACCGATGAAGGTGACGGCGCCGGTCTGGCCGTTGTTCAGCACGACCATGCCCGCGCGGGCGTAGAAGTTGGAGATGATGGCGGACAGGTCCACCGGGAACGCGTCGGCGCCCGGGAGCTCTTCCATACGGTTACTCATCTCACGGAGAGCCTGGGCCCAGCGGGAGGTGGAGTCGGCGAGGAGGAGGCACTTGAGGCCCATCGCGCGGTAGTATTCGCACAGTGTCATGGCGGTATAGACGGACGCCTCACGGGCGGCCACCGGCATGTTGGAGGTATTGCAGATGATGGTGGTACGCTCCATCAGGTGGCGTCCGGTGTGCGGGTCGATCAGTTCCGGGAACTCGGTGAAGATCTCAACGACCTCGTTCGCGCGCTCGCCGCAGGCCGCCATGACGATGACGTCGGCGTCGCCCTGCTTCGCGATGGCGTGCTGGAGGACCGTCTTGCCGCAGCCGAACGGACCCGGGATGAAGCCCGTGCCGCCTTCGGCGATGGGGTTCAGCGTGTCGATCACGCGGACGCCAGTCTCCATGATGCGGTTGGGGCGCGGTTTCTCCTTGTAGCCCTTGATGGCCACCTTGACGGGCCATTTCTGGGTCATGGTCACGTCGACATCCTCGCCGTCTTCCCCGGTCAGGACCGCGATGACGGTGTCGATGTTGTACTGTCCGGCGGGAACGACGGACTTGACGGTGTACGTGCCCTGGAAGGAGAACGGGACCATGATCTTGTGGGGAAGCCAGCCTTCCTTGACCTCGCCCAGCCAGTCGGCCGCGATGACCTTGTCACCGGGCTGCGCGATGGGGGTGAAGTCCCAGAGTTTCTCGTGGTCCAGCGGGTCGGTGTACTCGCCGCGCTTGAGGAAGACGCTCTCCATGGTGGTGAGGTCGTTCTGCAGGCCGTCGTAGACGCTGGACAGCAGGCCCGGACCCAGGGTGACCTGGAGCATCCGTCCTTCGAACTCGACCTTGTCGCCGCCCCGGAGGCCGCGGGTGCTCTCGAACACCTGTACGGAGGCGTACTTTCCGTTGACCTTGATGACTTCGGCCATCATCTTGACGCCGCCCAGGTCGATGTAGCAGATTTCGTTCTCCGCCACCGGTCCGTCCACCAGTACGGTCACAAGGTTCGAGACGATACCCGTAACAATACCTGTAGTTTTCATTCGATTTATCTTTAGTTGATTATTATTCGGAATAATTGACACCCTTGTACGTGCCGCGGACGTCCTTGAGGAGGCGGCGGAACACGTCCCGGCCCACTTCCTCATCCAGTTTCAGCCATCGGGTCACGATGTGGAGCTTGGCGATGTAGGCGAGGACGGCTTCGATGTCGAAGTAGTGGAACGTCGAAAGGCCGTCGACCTTGTCCCAGAGGAGGTCGTCCAGCCCTTTTTCGCGGGACACGAGGTCCTTGTCGGCCAGGATGTTGTCCACCTTGAGCGCTTCCTCGAACTCGCCCCCCGTGAAGCGGAAGCCGTCGATGTCCACGTCCTCCGCCTCGGGATCCTCCCCGGTCATCACGTCCTGGTCGGGCTCGCGGCCCAGCTGGGCGTTCAGGTAGCGGACCTTGGCGTTGCGGAGGTTCAGGTCGAACCGGAAATACTCCCGGAGGAAACGGTTCCGGCAGCGGAGGGCCTTGGCGTAGAAATCCGCGTCCAGCTCCTTTTCGGAGAACCCCTTGATGAGGAAGTCCACGAGGCCCTGGTCATGCTCGTCCAGGTCCCGCTTGATGTCGGAGATCACCGAGTTGAACCCTGTCTGGCCGGCATACTTGAAGTCCATGGTCAGGTAGGGGAGACTCGAGATGATATATTCGAAGTTACTCATCCTATTGTCATTTCGAGCTTGTCGAGAAATCTACCCGAACAGGAGTTTCTTCGTCGCAGGCCGCAGATAGCTGCCGATGAGGTCCTTGAAGGTCTCGTCCGTGAGGCTCACGAAATAGCCGCCGTCCTTGGGGCCGATCTTGAAGCCGCCGGCGACCTTCTTGGAGAAGGTGGCGTTGACACCCTTGCCGAGGAGTTTGCCGAGCTCGTTCTTGACGAAGGGTTCGAGCGATTTCCTTAGGTTTTCCGGAAGGACGAGGGAGAGGTCGGCCGGCTCGTCGGTGGAGAATTTCTGCGCCACGGCGGTGATGATGCCCTTGATGTAGTCTTCATTGGCGAGGGCCTTGTCCACGGTGCCGTCCACGACCTTCGAGACCACGAGGTTCTCGATGTCCGTGCGGGTGGCCTGGACCGCCTGCTGGGCGGCCATCTTCACGTCGCCCTCGACCTTGACCTTGAAGTCCTCGGCGTCCTTGCGGGCCTTGGCGAGGATGGCCTCGGCCTCTTCCTGCGCCTGCTTCACGATGCCTTCGGCCTCGGACTGGGCTTTCTTGAGGAGGGCTTCGCCGTCCTGTTTGCCCTTGGCGAGACCTTCCTCGTACAGCTTCTGGGTGAGTTCTTGGAGTTTGTCCATATCGAATCAGTGTTTGTTTATTAGTCTTGGTTACTAACCAACAAATATAATAAAAAATGGCTAAACCCCAAGGTCCCAGCCAAAAAACAAAGTGATATTGTCAATAAAAAAACCGTCAGATTTCCGAGAGCTCCAGCCAGCGGAGTTCTTTCTCGTCCAGGATGCCCTGAAGCTCGCCGTAGCGGGTGGAGGCGGTTTGCAATTCTGCAGTTGAGAGGGTGCCGGAGGAGAGTTTGGCCTCAAGGTCGGCCTTCTCGGCTTCCAGGCGGGGGATTTCCTCGTCCAGGGCCTTGAGCTCCTGCTGCTCCTTCCAGGTGAGCTTGCGCTTCCTGGATTCCTTCGCTGCGCCAGGAACGACGGTTTGCTTGGGTTTCTCTTCCTTCTGGGCCGCCTTCTGCGCCGCTTCGTAGTCCTTGATGAACGTGCGGTATTCGGTGTAGTTTCCGATGAAGTCCTTGACGACCCCGTCGCCGCAGAAGACGAAGAGGTGGTCCACCAGACGGTCCAGGAAGTGACGGTCGTGGGAAACGATGATCAGCGAGCCCTTGAACTCCAGCAGATATTCCTCCAGGATATCCAGGGTGACGATGTCCAGGTCGTTCGTGGGCTCGTCCAGGATGAGGAAATTGGGCTGTTGCAGGAGGATGGTCAACAGGTACAGCCTCCGCCTTTCGCCGCCGGAGAGCCGCGAGACGGGGTTCATCCACATGTCGTGCGGGAAGAGGAACCGCTCCAGCAGGTGCGTGCTCGGGACGGTGTCCATCACGGTCTGGTCCGGGTCGAACTGCATGCCGGCCTGGTGGTAGTAGCCGATCTTCAGGGACTCGCCGAGGTCCACCACGCCGGTCATCTGCCCGCCCAGGGACGGGTTCCATTTCCCGGTGATGAGGTTCAGGAAGGTGGTCTTCCCGGCGGCGTTCCGGCCCACGATTCCCACGCGCTCGTACCGTTGGAAATTGTAGCTGAAGTGGCTCAGGTAGCATTTGTCCTCCCACCAGAAGGAAAGGTCCTTGCAGTTGATGACCTTGTTGCCGAGGTAGGTTCCCTTCATCTGGATTTCGGACATGTCCACCTGCTTGGAGATGTAGGTGTCCTCCGCCCGTTCCTTCAGTTCCCAGAAGGCCTGCTTGCGGTATTTGGCCTTGCCGGTGCGGGCGCAGGGCGTGGCATGCATCCATTCCAGCTCCCGGCGCAGGACATTCCGGACCTTGTCCGTCTCCGCGTTGTAATTGTCGATGCGCTCCTGCCGTTTTTCCAGGAAGTTCATGTAATCGCCGCGGTAGATATAGACCTTGCCCCGGTCCATCTCCATGACCGTGTTGCACACGCGGTCCAGGAAATAGCGGTCGTGCGTGACCATGAACAGGGTGCTCCGGGCGTGCTTGAGGTGCTGCTCCAGGAATTCGATGGCGTCGATGTCCAGGTGGTTCGTGGGCTCGTCCATGATGTAGAAATCGGCCTCGGAGGCCAGCATCTGCGTGAGCGCCACCCGCTTGACTTCGCCGCCGGAGAGGTCCTTCATCGGCTTTTCCCAGTCCGTGAGGGAGAACTGCGTCAGGAGCCGCTGCACCCGGCGCTCGTATTCCCACAGATGCTCCTGGTCCAGGTGCTCCGTCCATTCGGTGGAGCCGTCCATGATCTGCCGGAAGATGCTCTTATCCGGGTCGTAGGCATACTCCTGCTCCAGGAAGGCGATGCGGATATCCTTGAGGAACAGGATCTTCCCGCCGCTGTCGGACTTGTCCTTGCCGGCGAGGATCCGCAGCAGGGAGGTCTTTCCGGTGCCGTTCGGCGCGATGAGCGCGACCTTGTCGCCCTCGTTGATGTTGAAGTCGATGTGCTCGAACAGCACCTTGGGGCCGTACGACTTGGAAATGTTCTCGATCTGCAGGTAACTTGCCATGGGAAGACAAAGATACGCATTTTCCGGAAAAAACGAGGCCGCCCCGAAGGACGGCCTCTTCACGTGGTCCAGGTTCAGTTTACTTCTTGAAAAGCATCGGAGCCATTTCGTAGAGGCAGCGGCGCCAGGTCAGGAATTCGTGGGCCGTGCCCTCGGAGACGTAACCCTTGGCGTTGAAGCCGGCGGCCTGCAGGTCAGCGGCGGCCTTGCGGATCTGGTCCGGGCCTTCCTTGCTGCCGCAACCGACGAAGATGCCCTTCACGCCGGTGTCCTTCACCTCGTCCGGGTTGTAGGTACCGCCGCTCAGGAGGCCGTACCAGCCGAACATCTCGGGACGGGCCAGGGTGATGGTGTGGGTTTCCATACCGCCCATGGACAGGCCGGCCATCGCGCGGCTGTCCTTCTTGGCGATCGTGCGGAAGTTGGCGTCGATGTACGGGACGAGCTCGTCGCAGAGGACGGCCTCGAAGCCGTTGTTCATCATCATGCCCATGCCGCCGCGCGGACGGGCCTGCTGGCCGCCGGGAGCGGCAGCCGGGCGGGCGCCCGGAGCGCCGGCGGGAGCGGCGCCGGGACGGCCGGGACCACCGGCGGGAGCGCCTTCGGGACGGGCGGCCGGACGCGGCATCTGGCCGGGACGGAAGCCCTCGTTGGTCATGCCGTAGGTCATCACGATGATGAACGGCTCGATCTTGCCCGCGGCGATGAGGTTGTCCATGATCAGGTTCGCATGGCCCTGGTTCCACCAGGCATACTCGTTCTCACCCCAGCCGTGCTGCAGGTACAGCACCGGGTACTTCTTCTTGCTCTGGTCATACTGCGGCGGGGTGTACACCCACGCGACGCGGTTCTGGTTCGTGCTGTTGGACCAGAAGAGCACCTGCTGCACCTTGCCGTGCGGCACGTTCTTCATGGCGTAGAAGTCGGCGTCGTGGGCCGGGATCTCGATACCGCTCTCCCAGCGGGTGGAGCCGTAGTAGTTGTGGGTGCCGGGATCGTTGAACACGCCGCCGTCGATGGTCAGGTGATAGTAGTGGAAGCCCTCGTCCATGGGACCGCCCGTGGTGCCCATCCAGGAGCCGTCTTCCGCCTTGTGCAGGACGGTTCCGCCGGAACCGCCGAGGCCGAGGCTCACGATGACGGACTTGGCGCGCGGCGCGTTGACCTTGAAGCGGGCGAAGCCCTGGGAGTTCACCATCGGATACTCCTGGCCCGGCTGGTTGAGCTCGCTGGGCTTGAAGTCTTCCTTGATGACGAAGTTGTCCATCTTGGGATCGAAGCCCTTGACGGCGAGGTAGGCCTGCTTGGGCTTGTAGTTCTCGTCGAACAGGAGCGGGTAGTTGTTCGTGCCCAGCCAGGAATCCTTGTCGGAGACATTCCAGAAGGTGACGCAGTCGATCACGTCCTTGTGCTTGCGGAGGACCTTGAACAGGTTCACGTACTGGTCCTGCTGCAGGGTCTTCTCCCAGTCGGCGATGTTCGCCGCGCCGCGGTTGAAGCGGAGGCCGCCGCCCATGTCCTCATTGACCCGGATGTCCAGCTCGGTGAGGTGGATGTGCTTGACCACGGTGGAATAGAGCTTGATGGCGTTGTCCACCTCTTCCATGGTCGGGCCATAGACGTTGTAGTGGGCCTGCATGCCGATACCGTCGACGGGGACGCCGGCGTCCTTCATGCGCTTGACGAGGTTGTAGATGCGCTGGCTCTTGGCGGGCTCGGCGTCATTGTAGTCGTTGTAGAACAGGAGGGCGTCCGGGTCCGCCTCGTGGGCATACTCGAAGGCCTTGTAGATGAACTCTTCGCCGGCGATCTGGTACATCGGGGAGTTGCGGAGCTCCGGACGGCCCGGATAGACGGGGCTGTCGGCCACGGCCTCATTCACGACGTCCCAGCAGTACACGACATCTTTGTAGCGGTTCACGATGGCCTGGATGTGGTGCTTCATGTTCGCATAGAACTCTTCCTTGGGCAGCAGGTTGCCCTTCTCGTCCTGGTACATCCAGGTGCCGATCTGGCTGTGCCACATCAGGGTGTGGCCGCGCATCTTGATGCCGTGCTCGCGGCAGAAGTTCGCGATCTTGTCGGCATCCTCCCAGTTGAACTCGCCCTTGCGGGGCTCGGTGGGCTGGGGCTTCATCGCGTTCTCGGCGGTGATGCTGTTGAACTCGCGGAGGACGACCTTGATCTGGTCAGGATCCGCGACGTTGCGGTTGTTCACGGCGACACCGATCTTGAAGTAGTCCTTGTAGGCGTCCTTCAAGCCGTCGGTGGGCTCGGGAATCGTGCGGGGACCCCATTGGGCCCCGGCAGGGACCGCGCCCAGGATGAGGGCGCAAAGTCCGGCAATGAGCGTTCTTTTCATATCAGTGTGGAATATGGTGTTCGTGTAACACTTACAAATATAGTCTTTTTGTATGAAAAACCAAAACCATGGCCGGAAAAAAACGGCATGCCCGGAAAAAGAGGAGGATGACCGCCAGTCAATCAGACTTTTGGGTCATCCTCGGATGCTTGTGTCCCGGCCTTCCGTAAGGAGGTTATCGCCAGCGCTTTTCGGCTTTTTCCACTTCCCGTTTCAAGCGGGCGGGGAGATTCACCACGCAGTGGTTGCATTTCATTTCCAGGGTGTACATCCGGCCGATGCAGTAGTTGGAATGGCCGCAGGCGCTGCAGGAGAGCGCTCCCGTGCGGAGCTTGTTGACGAAGTCGGTGTCGTGCACCAGGGCACGGGCCATCTGGAGGCCCTGGAAGCCGGCATCGAGCACTTCCTCCATCTTCGCAAGCGAGGTGAGACCGCCCACATAGATCAACGGGAGGCTCACAGCCTGGCGGAACTGCTTGGCATCCTCCAGGAAATAGCCCTCCCGATAGGGAACCGTCGGGATGATGAGCCGGCCGCCGATGTGCAGCATCGCCTTGAGCCACCAGAACTTGCGTAGGTCCATGTAATGGGCCAGGGTCTTGATGGGCATGGCCCCGCGCATCACTTCCATGGGCGCCTTGCTCACGAAGCCGGCGGACAGGACGAGGGCGTGCACGCCCAGCCGTTCCAGTTCACGCGCGACTTCCAGGCACTCCGCCCGCTGCATCCCACGCTTGAATCCGTCGTGCATGTTCATCTTGACGATGACGCCCATGTCGGATCCGGCGTGCTCCATCACGCAGCGGATGACCCGCTGCATGAAACGCATCCGGTTCTGCAGGGAACCGCCGTACCCGTCGTGCCGATGGTTGGTGTAGGGGGAGAGGAACTGGCTGATGAGGTAGCCGTGGCCGGCGTGGATCTCCACGCAGTCGAAGCCGGCGTCGCGGGCGAGGTCCACCGCCTTTCCGAAATCCTCCACCAGTCCGTCGATTTCCTCGACTTTCAAACCCCGGACGAAGGTCGGGGAATACAGGTTGAATCCCGAGGATGCGCCCACAGGCATGCAGCCGCAGGTGGCCCGGTGCGTCATGTTGCCGCAATGTCCCAGCTGGATGGAGCACTTGGCGCCTTCCGCATGGACGGCGTCGGTGATCCGTTTGAGCCCGGGGACGATTTCCGGCCGCATCCACAGCTGGCCGTCGAAGGAGAGGCCGCTGCGGTTGACGGACGCATAGGCGAGGGTGGTCATGCCCACACCGCCCCGCGCCACGGCGACGTGGTAGTCATACAGGTCCTGCGACGGGGCGTTGCCGTAGGCCATGTTCTCGAAGGCTGCCGACCGGATCACCCGGTTACGGAGGGTGACCGGGCCAATCGTGACGGGGGAGAAGACGGGGGAGTCCATAGGTCAATAGATGAACGGGACGATGCGTTTGACTCTCCGGGTGTCCAGCTGTTCGGGGAATTCCCGGCTGTACAGGTCATAGATCCGGGCGGCGCGGGGCGCCAGGTTGGCGAAGGTCCACAGCGAGAAGACGGCGCCGGCCCAGGACCAGGTCAGGATGGCGAATCCGGTCCATTCCATCCATTCCCCGAAGTAGTTGGCGCTGGTCACGTAGCGGAACAGGCCTCCCTGAGGAAGGTAGTGGGCGGAGTCTCCCGGCTTGCGGAGGTTCCGGATGATGCCGTCGGACTGGATGTTGACATACATCCCCGCGAAGAAAATCAAGGTTCCCGTGATGAAAGGCAGGCTGAGCAGCCAGGAGGCCGGATACCGGTCTGCCGGGGATACGTAGAAGATCCAGCCGCCCTGCATGAACGCGTTGAGCGTGTTGAACAGGGCGCCCATGATGACGATGGCCCAGGGCATGCGGCTGTGGCCGTGCATCTGCCGGGGGAAGATGAACGAGCGGTGGAAATAATGGATCTCGAACAGGGCGAGGAACACGAGCCGCACCCCGTCCGTCCGCCGGTCGGAGCACCACCATAGGACCAGCATCGCGACGAATACCGGAACTTCCATCAGGAACCAGCCCAGGTGGTTGTCCACGGTGGGCCCCCACCTGGGGTTGTAGAACTTGCCGTAGCCGGCGTCGACGAAGTACAACCCCAGGAAGACGAAGACGGCCACGACGGCCATCACGGCGAGGAAGATGTGGAAGGTGGAGGCCAGGCTCATGACGATCCGGGGCTACTTGAACAGCTTCTGGGCGAAGATGGTCAGGTAGACGCGCCAGTTGCGCCAGATGTGGCCGCCGTCGGATTCATAGTACTCGCAGGGATAGCCGTGGGCGTTGCAGTAGTCCTTCAGGATGAGGGAATTGCGCTTCACGCCATCATCCTTGCCCACCCCGATCCAGAAGAGTTTCGGCTTGGCGGCGAACTGTGCGGCGAGCTCCGCGTCGTTGTCCCCGCTGGGAACGGCGACGCCGGAGAACTGGCCCACATAGCCGAAGGTGCCCGGATAGCGGCGGGAGAGGCGCGAGGACTGGCGGCCGCCCATGGACAGGCCGGCGACGGCGCGGGAATAGCCGTCCTTCTTCACGCGGTAGCGCTTCTCGATGAACTTGATGATGTCGGGGAAACTCTCCTCGATCTCGGCGGTGGAGTCGGAGCGGCTGTTCGCCATCGTGGGCTGGAACATGTTCACGGCGGCGCCCGGGGCGGCGCTGTTGAAGTACACGCCGTTCGGCATCACGACGAGCATCGGCTGGGCCTTGCCCTCGGCGATGAGGTTGTCCATGATCTGGACGGTACGGCCGAGGTCGGACCAGGCATCTTCGTCGCCGCCGGAGCCGTGCAGCAGGTACAGGACCGGATACTTGGCCTTGGGGTTGTCCTCATAGCCGGCCGGGGTGTACACGGTGAGGCGTCGCTTCATGCCGAGCGCCGGGCTGTCATACCAGACATGGGACACAGTGCCGTGCGGGACATCGTGGACTTCGTAGTACCAGCCCTTGTCGCCCTTCTCGGCGCTGAGGGTGAAGATGTTGGTCCAGGTGGCGATGTCGCGGTTCTGGTAGATGTTGTTCGGGTCCATGGTCCGGACCCCGTCCACGATGAAACTGTAGGAGTACAGTTCGCCGGTGAGGGGCTCGGTGGTGTAGGTCCACATCCCGTCGCGGCCTTCCTTCATGTCCACGCGCCCGGGCAGGAAGTCGCCCTGGAGCTGCACCGTGACGGCCTTGGGGGCCCGGTAGCGGAAAGTGACCGTGTGGTCGGGATGGATTTCGGGCGAGGTGATGCCCGAAGCCGGGCCCAGCGCCTGCTGGGCGTAGGCGGCGGAGCCCGCAAGGAGCGCCGTAGCCACGAGGAGGGTTCGTTTCATATCGTTATTTCATTAAGAGGACGCGGTGGGCGGGCGTTTCCGCGGCAGCGGCGTCGGCCGTCGCGGTGCAACGGATGTCGCGGGAAGAGGCGCCGAACAGGAAGGTGTAGGTGCCGGCATCGACCTTCCAGGCGGAAGCTTCCTCGTCGAAGGAGGCGAGCTCGGAAGTCGGGAAGGTGAGGGTGAGCTCCTGGCTTTCGCCCGGGGCGAGTTCCTTGGTCTTTCCGTAGGCCTTCAGTTCCTTGACCGGCTTGTCCAGGGCACCGGCCGGGGCGCTCACATACAGCTGGACGGCTTCCTTGCCGGCCACGGCGCCGGTGTTCTTGACAGTCACCTTGGCGGTGACGGTCGTGCCGTCGTTGGCGACGGCCGGGGCACTGTACTCGAAGGTGGTGTAGCTCAGGCCGTAGCCGAACGGGTAGGAGACCGGGAGTTCCTTCTTGTCGAACCAGCGGTAGCCCACGTAGATGCCCTCTTCATATCTGGTGACGTCCACGTCCTTCTGGCCGATGTCCTCGCGGCGGTTCGTGAAATACACGCCGGTGTCGGAGTCGATCGGGAAGTTCGCCGAGGAACCGGCGTCCATCAGGTTCACCGGGAAAGTCATCGGAAGCTTGCCGGACGGGCTCTTGGCGCCCGTGAGGATGTCAGTGACGGAGTTGCCGCCTTCCTGGCCCGCCTGCCAGGCGAGCAGGATGGCATCCGGAACGAATTTCCAGGACGCAGTCTCGATGACACCGCCGATGTTCAGTACGACGATGACCTTCTTGCCCCGGGCGTGGAAGGCGGAGGTCACCTTGGCGAGCAGTTCTTTCTCCTTGGCGGAGAGCACGAAGTCGGCGCTGGTACGGTCGAAGAATTCGCCGGAGTTGCGGCCGAAGGTGATGATGGCGACGTCATTGGTCCTGGCGGACTTGGAAAGCTCCGAAGGCGTGGGGACGATTTCGCTCGGGCGCGGGGTGGGATAGAAAGCGGACAGCTGGTCGGTGAGGCTGGCCTTGAAGGCGGCATCCTCGTCGGCGATGTGCTTCAGGGTCGCTTCCTTGTTGCTTTCGTCCACGTTGAATCCGGCGTTCTTGAGGCCATCCAGGAGGGATACGGTGTAGGCGCGGTTCACGTTGCCGGAACCGGTGCCGCCGGCGATGAAGTCGAAGGAGGTGCAGCCGAACACGGCCACGTTCTTGACGTCCTTCAAGGGCAGGACGCCCTTGTTCTCGAGGAGGACCATGCCTTCCAGCGCGCTCTGGCGGGTGACGGCGGCATGGGCCTTCAGGTCCGGCTTGTTGGAATAAGCATATCCCTTGGCCTTCGGGCTGCGGGCGACGAGTTCCAGGCAACGGCGGACGCAGACGTCCAGTTCAGCCTCGGAAAGGGAACCGTCCTTGATGGCGTCCATGATCTGCTGGTACTGCAGGTCGGTGCCCGGCTGGAGCATGTCGTTGCCGGCGGCGATCTGCTCGGCGCCGTTGTCCCCGCCGAACCAGTCGGTCATCACGAGGCCCTTGAAGCCCCATTCGTCGCGGAGGACGGTGGTCTGCAGGTCCTTGCTCTGGGAAGTGTAGGTGCCGTTGATCTTGTTGTAGGAGCTCATCACGGTCCAGGGATCGGATTCCTTGACGGTGATCTCGAAGCCCTTGAGGTAGATCTCGCGCTGGGCGCGCGGGGAGATGACGGCGTTGTTGCCGGTGCGGTTCGTCTCCTGGTTGTTGTAGGCGAAATGCTTGATGGAGGTGCCCACGTCGTTGGACTGGACGCCGCGCACATAGGCGGCCGCCGTCTTGCCGGCGACCACCGGATCCTCGGAATAGTACTCGAAGTTGCGACCGTTCAGCGGGTGGCGGTGGATGTTCAGGGCCGGGGCGAGATAGACGTCGGCGCCGTACTCATGGACCTCTTCACCCATGGCCTTGCCCACGTTCTCCACCAGCTCCTGGTTCCAGGTCGAGGCCAGCAGGGTGCCGATGGGGAAGTGCGTGCAGTAGTAGGTGTTCTCGTCGCCTTCGCGGGTCGGGTCGATGCGGAGGCCGGCGGGACCGTCGGCGAGGACGATGGAAGGAATGCCCAGCCGTTCGATGGGATAGGTGGTGCCGGCGGCGCCCGGGACGATGTTCTTTGTCGCGCCCACGACGGCGGACTCTCCGCCGAAGCCGGCCATGCCGGTGCCGATGACGAAATGGACTTTCTCCTCGAGGGTCATGGCCTTGAGGACCTTGTCGATGGAGGCTTTCCCGAGCTGGGGATCGCCGGCCTTGCACCCGGCAAGGGCCAGGACAGCGGCGGAAAGGAGCATGATCTTTTTCATGTTGCAGCAGGTTATTGTGATTCGTTGTTCTTGCGTTTTCCCTGGGTGAAGGCCCGGTATTCGACGGGCGTCATGCCGGTGAGCCGGCGGAAGGCGGTGAAGAAGTAGTCCTCGTTCTCGTATCCCATCGAGAAAGCCACTTGCTTGACGGGAACAATACTGTCGGTGAGGGCATCCTTGACCTTGCCGATCCGCACTTCCTGGATGTATTTGGCGGGGGAGAATCCCGTGTATTCCTTGAAAATGCGGCGGAAATTGGAGTAGCCCATGCACAGTTGGCGGGACAACTCTTCCGGGGTGATGTCGCGGTACTGCTCGGCGATGAGGATCTTCGCGCGGTTGATCACCTCGGCCACCTCCGAGAATGCCTCGTTGCGCCCGTAGAACCAGGCGAGGGAGAGCAGGTGGGCGACCAGGCCGCCCAGACGCTGCTGGAAGCCGGATTCCTGGCCGATGGCGGTCTGGATGGCGTCGTTGTACAGGTTCACGACATCGCTCTTGAGGCCGGCCTGCCAGACAGGCTTGGCGGGGGAGAAGAACCCGTTCCGGACCCACGACTCCATCTGCTCGCCCTTGAATCCGATCCAGTACTCTTTCCAACCGGTTGCCGGATCGGGGCAGTAGGTGTGCCATTCCCCGGGGAAAAGAAGGAAGAAACTGCCCTCTCTGACGGGGATGGGCTGGGAGTGAGTGGCGCTCCGGAACTTTCCGGATCCGCTGGTCAAATATAAAAGCTGGTACTCGTCCAGGATGCGTCCCCGATCCTCGGAGAACAGGTAGCGGGAAGGATGGTTGGACGGGGGATAGGGCTCACCAGGCTTAACTTCCTGGAAACCGACGGAATTCACCGCCGTTCCCCACAGGAGATCGTTGGGACCGGCGACGAGGTATTTCAGATGGATGGCGTCGTTCATCGTGTCTGTGGTTAGTCAATGGACAAAGATAGCAATTTTCAAAGTTTTTTCCCTATATTTGTAAAAACAACCATTTGTAAAAGCCTCATGAAAAAGATCTCCGTCTTCGTGACGGCCCTCCTAGCCGCCGCCACCCTCTGGGCACAGAACCCGTACCTGCCGCTCTGGGAACACCTTCCCGACGGCGAACCCCGCGTATTCGAAGATCCCGACCAGCCGGGAAAGTACCGCGCGTACATCATCGGCTCGCATGACCTCACCTATACGGCGTATTGCAGCGGCGACATCCGCATGTGGTCGGCCCCGGTGGAGGACCTGAGCCAGTGGCGGGACGAAGGCATCCTTTTCTCCTGGTTCGTGGACGGACAGTGGGACACGATGTACGCCCCGGATCTCGTGGAGGTCCGTGACCGCGTCACGGGAAAGAAAACCTACTACTTGTACCCGCACTCCCGCGGGCGCGGGCGGATCGCCACCGTGTGCAAGTCCGACCGCCCCGACGGCCCGTTCGTCCCGGTGAATGTCACGGAAGACGGCCGCGGCGTCCTGCCCGGCTCGCTCATCGATTTCGACCCTTCCGTCTTCATCGAGACCATCACGGACAAGAAGGACCCGGATTACGGAATCGGCTACCGCGCCTATGTCTATTATGGTTTCCAGCACTCGACGGCCTGCGAACTGGACCAGCATACGATGTATTCCATGCGTCCGGGCACGCAGCTGCACGACTATTTCATCCCGGCCAGCTCCCAGTACGGCCAGGTCCGCGATCCCGAAGGAACGCAGTATCCGGCCCTGTACAAGGGGCAGAATCCCGGCGACTTCAACTTCTTCGAGGCCTCCAGCATCCGCAAGGTGGGGAACAAGTACGTGATGGTGTTCTCCGGCTACAGCGGCCCGGATTACGGCCTTTCTTCCACGAATTCCGCGCTCCGCTATGCCTTCGGCGATTCGCCGCTCGGCCCCTGGCGTTCCGGCGGCGTCCTCGTGGACTCCCGCGGCGTCGTTCCCGATGAGAACGGCGAGCATCTGACCACCTCCAATGCCGCGCACAACACGCACGGCTCCCTGCAGGAGATCAACGGCCAGTGGTATGTCTTCTATCACCGCCCGCCGCGTGGCTTCGGCAATGCTCGCCAGTCGATGGTGGCGCCCGTGAAGATCGAATGGGACAACAAGAAAGTGGCCGACGGAGGCCAGCTCCGCATCACGGGATACGATCCGTATGCCAAGGACGAGGTCTGGACCGCTTCCGCCGCGGATGGAACGGTCTATACCGGCGCCGAGGTTACGAGCGAGGGCTTCCAGGTCTTCGGCCTGCCTCCGTACGCCTACTATTCCGCAGGCTATGCCTGCTACCTGTCGGACCAGGACTGGATGCAGGACAACCACGACGTCTGGTGCAATGACATGGATGTGGCCGGGGTCACCAACGGCGGCATCGTCGGCTTCAAGTACTTCGGATTCGGCGGCCTGGACCAGTGGAACAAGGGCGTGAATCCCTTTGTCGGCACCAAGAAGGGCGACGGCACGCAGCTCGACCTGTTCCTGACGCCCGGCCGTCACGGCGCCTTCAAGATCCACGTGATGCTGGACGGCCCGTATGCCAATGCGACTTGGAAAGGCCGCGAGATCGCGGTGGTGGAGGTTCCTGACGGCAAGCGGGGTGAACTCCTGCACCTGACGGTGCCTGTGCCGGCCGTGGAAGGCCTCTCCGGCAAGCACGCCATTTTCCTGGTGGCGGAAGGCGCGGATATCCAGCGTCCCCAGATGGACCCGCGTTTCGCCGCCTTCGCCGCGCGGAATCCCCGCCGTCCCGACGGTCTGTTCGACCTGCACGGTATCGGCTTCTCCAAGCCCGGCGCCCCCTGCGTCCGTCCGACCGTCCCGCAGGTGAAGATCTATGCCGACGGGAAGGCTCTGGCCGTTCCCGCGACGCCCATCCGCTTCACGAATGCGAACGGTATCATGGACCAGCTCCACTATCAGGTGTACGCCCCGCTCAAGGACGGTTCCGTCCTGCAGGTGAGCGCCTCCGATCCCGACGTCCTGATTTCCACCGGACCCGTCGTGAACGGCCGCGCCACCGTCAAATGCTCCTGGAAGGGGCTGGAGAAGGTCTACTGGATCAATTAGGACCTTTGCCCTGAATATTACACCGCTTGCAGCAGGCCTTTCGCGAGGTCTGCTGCCGCGTTTTCACGGGCTTCCACGTGGCGTTTCTTGCCGGTGGCCGTGTAGGGGACGGCGTCCACGAAGCGGTAGTAGCGGGGGCGCTTGAAGTTGGCGATGTAGGGGCTCTCCTTGCAGAAATCGTCCAGTTCGGAGACGGTCAGGGCGCCGTCCTTCGGGACGATGTAGGCCGTCACCAGCTGGCCCCTGACTTTGTCGGGAACGGATGTCACGACGCAGTCCTTGACCTTCGGATTCATCGCGAGGACGGCTTCCACCTCCGTGGGATAGATGTTCTCGCCGGAGGAGATGATCATGTCGTCGCGACGGCCGACGATGGTGATGAAACCCTTCCCGTCCCAGGTCGCCAGGTCGTTCGTATAAAGGAATCCCTTGTAGTACTTGCGCTCCGTCTCGGATTCGTTGTCGTAGTAGAGATAAGGCGATTTGGCGGGGGAGGAGAGGATGACCTCGCCGATTTCGAGGCCGTCCTGGGCGGCCAGGTCGTCGGGTTCGGTCCGGCGGCCGTCGTGGAGGCGGACCACGCGCACGTCGTCATCAACACAGGAAGCGCCTGCGGAACCGGCTCCTTCCGGCAGGTCGAAGGGACGGAGGAAGGTGTTCCAGAAGGTTTCCGTGGTACCGTAGCCGTTGAAGATGTTCGGGGTGAGAACCTGCTGGTAGCGGATGCAGGCCGCTTTTTCCAGGGGACTGCCCATGGTGACGATTCCCTTGAGGGACGAGAGGTCGTGTGCGGCCTCCTCCTGTTCGTCAGCCAGGCTGCCGAGGACAGTAGGGACGCCGACCAGGAAGGTGATTCCGTAGCGGGAGACGTACTCGAGCGCCGTCTTTGCGTCGAATTTCGGGAGGACCACGATGGCGGCGCCGGCGTAAAATGCCGGGCAGGGACCCGCGCAGTGCAGGCCGCCTCGATGGAACCAGGGCGTCGTGTTCATCGTGACGTCCCGGTAGCTCATCGGGAAATGGATCATCACGTCGTGCGCGGAGAGGACCTCGTTGATGCTCGTGAGCGGAATGGCCTTGGGATGGCCGGTTGTGCCGGATGTATACAGGCGGGCCGTCTCGTCATAGATGTTGTGGACCACGTCCGGCTCGGCCTCCGACGCGCCTTCGATGAAGGTTGAATAGGAAGAGGCGCCCCAGGGAGTGCCGTCCCCGATGGCCAGGAGGATGTCCGGCCGATGGTGGGCCAGGCCGAGGGCCTGCTCGACGGTTTCCCGGCAGGGGGCGCAGAAAAGCAGCGCCTTCGGGCGGGAGTCGTCGATGCTCCAGGCCAGTTCGCCCGGACTGAAACGGAAGCTGACTGGGCAGCAGATGGCGCCCGTCTTGTGGGCGGCGACATAGCCGATGGCGAACTCCGGGCAGTTGCCCAGCTGCATCATCAGGACATCTCCCTTCCGGAGGCCGGCGTCCATCAAGGCGTTGGCGAAGCGGTTGCATTCAAGGTCCAGTTCCCGATAAGTCCAGCTCCGTCCGTCGGCGGGCGAAATCATCGCGGGGCGGTTTCCGTACCGCCGCACGTTCCGCATGAAGCCCTCGATCCAAGTATAACGCGATTCGAATATCTGTCTGAAATTTTCCATTTTTCCGTTTTTAAGTGGTAGAACAAAATTACCAAAGTGGTAGATTTTGGACAAATTTCGGCAGAAAAATGGTTGTTCTTGTGGGAAATAAGGAAATGTTTATGTAACTTTGCAAAATCAATGTGGGAAAATTAATCATTTTTGTGGCCTTATGGAACATCCGCTGGACAAAACCCTGCACCTGGACATGGTGCCCCGGACCTCGAAGACCTTGTACGTGAAGGACGAATTCGTCATTTCCGACAACCTCTCCATCCGGGTCCCGCCGGGCATCGCCGCCCTCCTGGAAAAGGGGAGGCCCACGCGCACCCTGCGCCCGAACTGGCTGGAGTTTCCCTACCGGATCGGTTTCAACGCGATCCTTTTCGTGGAAACGGGCGTGGTGGACTGCATCCTCAATACGGAAACGTTCCGCATTACGAACCGGTCCGTCCTCCTGATCCCCTCGGCGACGCTCCTCCGGGACTTGAACTGGCAGGCGGGAACCCGGTACATCCTCTTCGGCTACAACGATGGGAAGCTCTTCTCCGCCATGACTTCCCGTTCCGCGAAAATCCTCAAGGCGTCGATGATCGCCCCCTTCGTCCTGACCATGGACCGGGAGCGGATGGACCGCTACATGCATCTGATCAAGGTCCTCATCCACGTGGCGAGCGGCGGTCCTGATTATGAGTTCCAGGACGACATCATCAGCGGCGCCGCGCAGATGTTCAGCGGCGGCCTGGCGCGGCTCGTCGTGGAAAGGACGGACCGGAGGACGCGGGTGCCCCGCGAGATGACCGTCACGCAGGATTTCATCCGGCTCGTCCAGGCCCGCTGCCTGGAGCACCGCGACCTGGACTACTATGCCCGGGAACTCTGCATCACCCCGAAATACCTCTCCCGCATCGTCAGCAAGGTCGCCGGGAAGAAGGCGCTCCTGGTGATCCAGGAAAATGTCATCGCCGAGGCGGAAGCCCTGCTCAAGGAAGGGAAATACAACATCCAGCAGGTCAGCGACCTCCTGCATTTCCCTTCTCCCTCCTATTTCTGCCGCTATTTCCGGAAGGCCACCGGCCAGACCCCCCGGGCGTACATGCTGGGGTAGCGCGTTTTGAAAGCTGGCGGGAAAACCTTATCTTTGAATAATCTATTGTCAGCCAACGATGAAAAGTTTCGGACATTTCGACGACGCGCACCGCGAATACGTCATCACGGATCCCGCCACCCCGTGGCCTTGGATCAACTACATGGGCACGGAGGATTTCTTCTCCCTGATTTCCAACACCGCCGGCGGTTACTGCTTCTGCAAGGACGCCAAGTTCCGCCGGATCCTGCGGTACCGCTACAACGGGGTGCCGATGGACGACGGCGGACGCTATTATTACATCAAGGACGGCGACACCGTCTGGAATCCGGGCTGGAAGCCCTGCAAGACGCCGCTGGACTTCTATGAGTGCCGCCACGGCATGGGCTATACCCGCGTGACGGGGGAGAAGGACGGCCTGAAGGCCGATGTCCTGTTCTTCGTGCCCATCGGCCACCGCTGCGAAGTGCATCGGGTGAAGCTGACGAACACGGGTGCTGCGAAGAAGTCCTTCCAGCTCTATTCCTTCGTCGAATGGTGCCTCTGGAACGCCTCGACGGACATGGAGAACTTCCAGCGGAACCTGTCCACCGGCCAGGTGGAGATCGAGGGCAACGTCCTCTATCACAAGACCGAATACCGCGAGCGCCGCGACCATTACGCCTTCTTCGGCGTGAACCGCGCTTTCGACGGTTTCGACACGGACCGGGAGACCTTCATCGGCATGTACAACGGATTCAACGCGCCGCAGCAGGTGCTCGCCGGTACCTCCGGATATTCCGTGGCCCATGGCTGGAGCCCCGTCGCCTCGCACCGGTTTGACCTGACGCTCGAGCCGGGTGCCTCGGAGGAGCTGATCTTCGTGCTGGGGTATGTGGAGAATGCGCCCGAGGAGAAGTTCGTCGCCCCGCAAGTGATCAACAAGGCGAAGGCGCAGGCGATGATGGACGCTTTCGCGACCGGGGCGCAGGTCGATGCGGCCTTCGCGCAGCTTCGGGCCTTCTGGGATGACCTCCTGGACCGCTTCATCGTGGAATCCGAGGTCCCGGAGCTGGACCGGACCGTGAACGTCTGGAACCAGTACCAGTGCATGATCACCTTCTTCTTCAGCCGGAGCGCCAGCTATTTCGAGAGCGGCATCGGCCGGGGCATGGGCTTCCGCGACTCCAACCAGGACCTCGCGGGCATCGTCCACCTTATCCCGGACCGCGCCCGGCAGCGCATCATCGATATCGCCTCCACGCAGTTCCCGGACGGCGGCTGCTACCACCAGTACCAGCCCCTCACCAAGCGCGGAAACAACGACATCGGCGGTGGCTTCAATGACGACCCGCTGTGGCTTATCTTCGGCACCGTCGCCTATATCCGGGAGACGGGGGATTTCGGCATCCTGCAGGAGCCGGTGCCCTTCGACAACCAGCCCGGGACCGAGGTGTCGCTGCTGGAGCACCTGAAAATCAGCTTCCGGCACGTGACGGACAACCTCGGCCCGCACGGCCTCCCGCTCATCGGCCGGGCCGACTGGAACGACTGCCTGAACCTGAACTGCTTCTCCGACAACCCCGACGAGTCCTTCCAGACCACCGAGAACAAGACCGAAGGCTCAAAGGCGGAATCCCTGATGATTGCCGGCCTGTTCGTGGCCGAGGGCAAGGACTTCGTGGAACTGCTCTCGCATCCGTCCGTCTCGGCGGATCCCGAGTATGTCCTGGGAGTCAAGGAATCCGTGGCCGCCATGGAAAAGGCCGTGAAGCAATACGGCTGGGACGGCGAATGGTTCCTCCGCGCGTATGACTATTATGGTCGGAAGATCGGTTCCAACGAGTGCGGGGAGGGCAAGGTGTTCATCGAGAGCCAGGGTTGGTGCACGATGGCCCGCATCGGCGCCGAGGAAGGCCTCTGCGACAAGGCTTTGGACTCCGCGAAGAAGTATCTGGAATGCGAGTACGGCCTGGTCCTGAACAACCCGGCCTACTCGAAGTACTATATCGACTACGGCGAGATCAGTTCCTACCCGCAGGGCTACAAGGAGAACGCCGGCATCTTCTGCCACAACAATCCCTGGGTGATCATCGGTGAGGCCCTGGCCGGCCGCGCGGAGGACGCCTGGCGGCACTATCAGAAGATTACGCCGGCCTTCACGAAGGACCAGGAGCTCCGCAAGATCGAGCCTTACGTCTTCTGCCAGATGGTCGCCGGCAAGGATGCCGAAAAGCCCGGCGAGGGCAAGAACAGCTGGCTCACGGGCACGGCCGCCTGGACCTGGAAGGCCGTGAGCGAGGCCCTGCTGGGCATCAAGCCGCAGTTTGACGGCCTCCTCGTCGAGCCGTGCATCCCCATCGGCACCTACCGCATCCACCGCCGCTTCCGCGACGCCGAATACGACCTCATCATCCGCAACGCGGGGAAGGGAGGCAGGGTCTTCATCCCGTATAAGCCCGGAAAGCAGACGCTGGAAGTGGAGGTGTAGAAACCGGGGTCAGAGCACCCGGTGAATGACCGAGGGATCGAACTCGCCGAGGTTGTGGACGCCTGTGGCGGTCATGACGCCGGCGAGTTCGGAGGTCATCGCCTTGATCCGGTTCGCGACGGCGTCGGCGCCGTTCTGCAGGAGCGGCATCAGGTGACGGCCCACGGAAACCGCATCGGCCCCGAGGGCCATGCATTTGTAGGCGTCGAAGCCGCTGGTGATGCCGCAGTCCACGAAGATCTTCATCTTGCCGCCCACGGCGTCGACGATGTCCTCGATGACCATCAGCGGCGGGATGGAATACTTCAGGTGACCGCCGTGGTGGGAAATCACGATGCCCGCGCAGCCCGCTTGCAGGCATTTTTTCGCATCACTGACGCTCAGGACGCCCTTGACGATGAACGGCTTGCTGCCGGCGGCCTTCACGAAGGACTTGATCTCCGCGGTGGTCTTCGCCTTCATCGGCAGTCCCAGGACCGTGTCATAGTTCCCCTTGAAATCGAAGGAATGGTCGATGTCCATGCCGATGGCGAAGCATCCGGCGTTCACGGCGTGCTTGATCCGGCGGAAGACTTCCGCGTTGTCCGCGTGCGGCTTGATGACCTTGATGGTCCGTGCACCGGTGGCGATGATGTCCTCGAGGTCCTTGTCTTCGCCCATGCCGAACCAGTGGACGGCGTTGCAGGCCTTCGCCGCCTGCGCATAGATGACCAGCCCGTTGCCGTTCGGGACCCGCAGATGCGAAAGCGCGGCGGTCATGATGGGCGTGTCGAAGGTTTCGCCGAAAAGCTCGAGTTTCGTCGACGGAATGTCGCTGTCCAGATACCGGGATTCAAACATCAGCGAGTCGAAGAAATAGCGGGTGAAGGCATCCGCGTTGCCCGGCTGGGCCACGATTGGATTGGCGGGCTGCCGCTCCGGACGCTGCTGCTGCGGGGCTTCGGATTGGGCCGAAACCAACTCGGACATGGACAGGGCGGCCAGGGAGGCCGTGGACATCTTGACGAAGGATCGCCGGGAAACGGGGTTCTTTTTCATGGGTTATCCAATTGATTCGTACGAAGATAAGAAAAAAACGACAATAAACTTCAGTTTTTGGATTATTATCATAATAATTATGATAATTATGGAATAATCTTTATATTTGTCCGTGAACTGATCTGAGAGATGGACGTATATATGGACGATGACCTGTTTGAACTGTATTCAACAGGGAAGAACAGGAAATACAAGGAGGTTGCGCGGAATCCTGAACTGAGAAGTGGTTTCTACCGTGCGGTCCGTACTATGATGTCTGTCGATTCTGTCGATCGACTGAGCGCCTTCAGTTTCTTGCATTACGAGCATCTGAAGCATCAGTTGGGAGGTTTGTCATCTGTCAGACTTTCAAATCGGTATGTGCACAGACTGATCTTTGAGGAGATTGATGGCGGGGTTGTAATTAGACTGATAGAAATAAACAATACGCATTATGGAAACAAGAAATGAGGCTTGGCACCGGGCAAACGATGTCCCTTCGGCTTTTCCTGTACATCCGGGAGAAATCCTGGGAAGGGAGTTGAAGGAACGCGGGATCAGCCAGAAACAGTTTGCCGGGCTCATCGGGATGCAGCCCTCGCACTTGAGTGCGTTGATTCATGGGATGCGTTCCTTTACACCGGCAGTGGCTGAGAAAATCGCATCCGGCCTGACCGGCATTTCTGCCGATTATTGGACGCGGATGCAAAGCAGTTACAACCGGGACAACCAGAGAAAGAGGGGGAACACTTCTCATCTGGTTACCGGATATGGGGACGTCCAGGAAGCACCTGCTTGGGTACTGAACGATCCCGGACGATTCAATGGGGACCAGTGTCACTATGCTTTGTCCATCCCGGCTGGTGACAAGGTCCTATTTGAGCAAATGGCGGCCCGTTTGGGCTGGAAACTGCATCTGGAAGGTTGATTCTTTCTGTCAAAAAGAATACTGCCCTGCGGCCAGTTCCTGGTCGGGACGACCGGGGAGGCAGAGAGTGGCCGAGCAGCCTTCCGGGATGGTGAATTCATATTCGACTTTCCCGCCTGTGCGCTTCCAGCTGCTGCTGATGCGGCCATAGGGCGTATCGTACCAGCCCTTGGCCCAGGTCATCTGGCCGGTCGGATCGGCCTCCGGACGGAGGACGAAGTGCTTGAAACCGGGGGTGGCGGGGTCCCGGTCGATGCCCAGCGAACGGGACATCAGCCATTGGCCCACGGCACCGAAGGAGTAGTGGTTGAAGGAGTTCATGGAGTTGTTCCCGCCGAAGCCCCGTTCCTTCGTGTAGGAGTCCAGACGCTCCCAGATGGTGGTCGCGCCCTGGGTGACCGGGTACAGCCAACTCGGCCAGGACGTTTGCTGGAGGAGCCGATAGGCCATGTCGCTGCGCCCGTTGTCGCTGAGCGCTTTGCTGATCCAGGCCGTGGTAATGAAGCCGGTCATCAGGGAGTAGGGCGGGCAGACGATGCCGCTGTCGGTGGCGCCGGGACGGAGAATGGTCTCCACCAGATTGTTCACGACCTTGCGCCGGAGTGCTTCGTCCTCGATGATTCCGAAGGCCAGCGGCAGGACGTAACTGCTCTGGATATGGATAATCTGTCCCGGTTTGGTCGGGCGGTAACCGGAGGCGGTGAAACGGCCGGTGGCCTTGTCGAAATACCGATCCACGAACTGTTTCTTGCGGTCCGCAAGTTTCTGCGCATAGGCTGCGGCATCGTCGCTGCGCCCGAGCGCCGTCGCCGCCTCCTGCATGATCTGCAGGTCGAAGATGTAGTAGGCATCCCAGATGGCCGAATTGTCCAGTTGGCCGTTCTGCGGCCCCAGCCAGTCACCCAGACCTCCGAATCCACGGTTGCCCTGGGTCATCAGGCCGGTTTCCTTTTCGATGTATTTATCCGCGATGAGGTCTATGTAGCGCTGCATCGCCTCATAGTTGAGTGCCAGGATGGCCGTGTCGCCGTATTGACGGTAGCATTCGTAAGGCACGGTGATGCCGGCACTGCCCCAGAGGAGACCGCCGAAGGCCCCGCCGATTGGAGCGACGTCAGGCATGCGGCCGTCCGGCATCTGCACGTCGCGGATGGCCTGCGTGTGGCGGGTGAGGAAGGCGTCTACGTCAGAGAGGTAGGTGGCGGTGCGGCTGAACACGCTCAGGTCGCCGCTCCAGCCCATCCGTTCGTTCCGCTGGGGGCAATCGGTGGGGATGCTGATGAAATTGCCCAGCATGGACCAGCGGATGTTGTCCCACAGCCGGTTCACGAGCGGGTTGCTGCTTTCATAATGGGCGGTGAAGCCCTGGACGGAACTGATGACCAGGCCCTTGACGTCCTCGGGAGCCGGGGCCTTGTCCACCCCGGTGATTTCCAGGTAGCGGTATCCGTGCTGGGTGAAGTGGGGTTCGAAGGTCTCCTGGGGCTCACCCGATGCCACATAGATGTCCTGCGCCATCGCGCCGCGGATGTTCTCGAGCATCAGCATCCCTTCATTGCCCTGGTACTCGGGAAGATCCGGGTACAGGACCTCGGCATAGCGGAAACGGAGCTGCTGACCTTCCTTCAAACCCCGCAGCGTGATGCTGGGAATGCCGGCGAAGTTCTGGCCCATGTCATAGACGTAGACGCCCGGACGGACCTCGGTGACACTTTCGGCCGTCAGGGTCGTGAAGACGCGGGGAGAAGGATCCTCCTGCGGGATCAGTTCCCAGTTGTCGTACTCGTCGGTGCGGGGCGCCGTCTGCCCGAACGTCGCATCGGAAACGTGTCCCTCGAGGACCATTTCCTCGGCCGGATGCCAGGTGGCATCTGCCAGGCTTCGCTGCGCATCGGTTACCTGGCCCTGGAAAAGGCTGGCGTACACGACGGGACCGTCCGTGGTAACGCGCCAGGTGGACGGATCCGTGACCACCGACTGGGTGGAACCGTCCGTGTATTTCACCTGCAGGCTGGCGAGGAAGGCCAGCTGGTCGCCGAAGTAATTCCGGTTGCCGTTCCCGAAAGTGATTTCGCCGGACCACCAGCCTTCACCCAGCGAGACGAGGATTTCGTTCTTTCCCTTGGCAAGCTGCCCCGTGACGTCATAGCACTGATAATAATGGTGCTTGTTGTATTGGGACAGTCCGGGAGCCAGGAAATCAGCCCCTACTTTTTTTCCATTGAGGGAGACCTCATAGATGCCGCGGGCTGTCGCGTACAGCGTCGCCGACTCGATTTCTTTCTTCTTCAGTTTGAAGGAACTGCGGAGGATGGGCATCCCCCCGTGGGAAGGTTCGCAGAGGACCTTCACGCCGGAGGCGGGCGCCGCCATCCCGTCGTTCCGATACAGCAGGGCGTGGGGTCCCCGGATTTCCCGGACCTCGAGGTGGCTGACGCGGGCCGTCTGCCCTTCCTCGACCAGCCAACCCACATCGGCGAGCTGCGGATAGGCGATATAGTCGCCGCTGCGGCCCAGGGGACCGACATTCACCCGGCCCAGGCTGACGTCTCCCAGCAGGACCCGGAGCTGGTTGTAGGCGACCTCGGCCGTGAGCCGGGCCGGGCCGTCCGTCAGCAGGCTGTCGTCCACCGCCAGGCTCTGGAGGACCTTTCCGGGAACATCGGCCTTGGTATAACCCGTCCGATAGACGTTGACGCATTTCTTCTCCCGGTCCAGTTCCACGCGGACAAACGATCCATCCGGTCCGTTTTCCACGCCCAGGATATTCAGGTCGGCGTCCATCAGTCGCGGGTCGTTTCCGCCCAGGAGGACCGAGGCCCGGGACGATCCGGGGGCAATGTCGATATCGGCCGAGAGAATGAACTGCGGCAGGAAATCGGCGTAGAGGACGTTCTCGGAAGTGCCGATCCATTTCGCCCCGGCGAAGGGATCGTCCGGATGGGTTTCCGGCGTGCAGGAAAGGGACGTCAGGCAGAGGAGACCGAACATCCCGGTCAGTAGGTCGTGTCTCATGAAAGTGGTTAGTGGGTATCGCTATACAAAGATGGGGAATATTTGGGAGAAGGGCAAGGATGGTCCGGAAATCTGTCGTATCTTTGTGCAAACACGAAACTGACCATGAAGCCTTTCCCTCTAGCCATCCTGCTGCTTTTTGCCGGAGCGGCGGCTTTTGCCCAGTCCGCGCCGCGACGGGATCCCACCGTCCCTTTCGACCTGCAGACCGAGTTGTGGAACGCCCGCTGGATCAGCGTCCCGGGGACCGGCGCGCAGGACTACGGCGTGTACTATTTCCGGAAGGACGTCGATCTGGCGGCGGTACCGGCGGATTATGTGGTCCATGTGACCGGCGACAACCGGTACAAGTTGTATGTCAATGGGACCTTGGTGTCCATGGGCCCCGCTAAAGGCGATGTGGCGCACTGGCGCTATGAGACCGTGGACCTCGCACCATACCTGAAGGCTGGAAAGAATGCCTTGGCCGCCTTGGTGTATCACGAGGGGCCGGAGAAGCCGGATTCGCAAGTGTCCCTGGCGGTCGGTTTCCTCCTGCAAGGGGAGGGGAACGCTTTCGACCTGAAGACGGACAAGTCCTGGAAATGCCTGAAGGACGAGGCTTACAGTCCGGTCCATCCGGTCGTCCGGGGCTACTATGTGGCCGGACCCGGCGAGCAGGTGGACCTGTCCAAGACGGCGGTCGGCTGGCTTTCAGGCCCTGTCGACGGCTGGCTGGACGCCCGGGAAGGCCCTGTCGGGAAGCCCGCGGGTACGATGTATCTGGACGACCACAGCGGACACCGCCTCGTCCCGTCCCCGCTCCCGCAGATGGAGCGGACGCCTTTTGCGTTGGGGAATGATTTCACGGTACCGGCCCGCACGACGAAGGAAATCCTGGTGGACAACAAGGTCCTGACCAATGCTTACGTGAGCCTTCGCCTCCGTGGCGGTAAAGGAGCCCGGGTCCGTGTCGGCTATGCCGAGTCCCTCTATCTCCCGGACGGCTCGGGCAAGGGCAACCGGGATGAGGTGGACGGGAAAGAGTTTATCGGCAGGGAAGACGTGCTCCTCCCGGACGGCGGGGAACACGCCTGGACCACGTTGGGCTGGCGCACTTTCCGGTATGTCCGCATCCAGGTGGAGACGGCCGACGAGCCCTTGACGGTCAGTGGCTTGACCGGCACCTTCACCGGCTATCCCCTGGAACTGGCCGCGAAACTGGACACCCGGGACCCGGAACTGCAGAAAATGCTGGAAATCGGCTGGCGTACCCTCCGCCTGTGCGCCTGGGAAACCTATATGGACTGTCCGTACTATGAGCAGCTCCAGTACCTCGGCGATACCCGGATCCAGGCATTGGTCACCCTGTACAACACGGCAGACGACCGTCTGGTGAAGAACTACCTGCATCTCGCGGACATCTCCCGCGATGCGGACGGCATCACCAAGAGCCGTTATCCCACCACCATTCCGCAGTATATCCAGCCCTATGCGTTGAGCTATATCTACGCCCTGCACGATTACCTGATGTATGGGGCCGATACGGCGTTCGTCCTAGACCTCGTCCCGGGCGCGGAACAGATCATCCACTACTTCCAGCGTTTCCAGCAGCCGGACGGCCGTCTCAGGAACCTGCCCGGCTGGAATTTCAGCGACTGGGTGAACGACCGGTCCTCCTGGTGGGGCGGCGCGCCGCTCAAAGGCGCCGACGGCTGCTCCATCCTCATGGACCTCCAGCTCCTGTACGCCTACCAGATGATGGCCGACTTGGAGAAAGCGCTCGGCAACACCTATCTGGTGGATGTGTACACCGCCGAGGCGGCCAAGCTTGCGAAGGGCGTGAAGGATGCCTACTGGAATCCTGCCCGCGGCCTCTTCGCCGACCGGGCCGAAAAGGACAACTACAGCCAGCACGGCAACGCCCTTGCCATCCTGTGCGGTATCGTGGACGATCCCAAGGCCTTGGCGGAGAAACTCCTGACGGACGATTCCCTGGCGCAATGCACGATCTACTACAAGTTTTACCTGCATCAGGCCTACGTGAAGGCCGGGCTTGGCAACGATTATCTAAAGTGGTTGGACACCTGGCGCGAGAACATTGCCATGGGCCTCACAACCTGGGGCGAGGACGCCAACGTCTATGGCACCCGTTCCGACTGCCATGCCTGGGGCGCCAGCCCGAACATCGAGTTCTTCCGCACGGTGCTCGGCATCGACTCAGACGCCGTCGCGTTCAAGCGCGTCCGGATCGAACCGCACCTGGGAGATCTGCAGGAAATCGGCGGAACGATGCCGCATCCTTCCGGCGAAATATCCGTCCATTACAAGGTGAAGGGCCGGAAACTGCAGGTGGAAGTCACCCTGCCGAAAGAGGTGGACGGTCTCTTTATATGGAACGGCAAACAGCAATATGTCCGCGGCGGTAAGAACACTTTTACACTTTGACAAACATTTGGACAAGCGTGTAAGTGACTCGGAAAGAAAAGTCCTACCTTTGTCGTGCTGAAACTTATTAAACCCAATACACTTTTATGAAAAAGATCTTTCTGACCCTTGCGGCGTTTGGCATGACGCTCTGTGCACTTGCCCAGCCGCAGCTGACCAAGAACAACATCGAAGAAGTCATCAAGGCGATGACTCTGCAGGAGAAAGCCACCCTGCTGGTGGGCGGCGCCCGTGCCGCCATGGTGAACGGCGTCACCTCCGGTACCGCCTGGCAGGTTCCCGGCGCCGCCGGCAACACCCGTCCGATCGAGCGCCTCGGCATCCCCGGCACCGTCCTCGCCGACGGCCCTGCCGGCCTGCGCATCCAGCCCACCCGTCAGGGTGACAGCAACACCTATTATTGCACCGGTTTCCCGGTGGGAACCCTGCTCGCCAGCTCCTGGGATGTCGCCCTTGTGGAGGATGTGACCAAGGCTATGGGTAACGAAGTGCTCGAGTACGGCGTGGACGTTCTCCTCGCCCCGGGCATGAACATCCACCGCAACCCGCTGTGCGGCCGTAACTTCGAGTACTTCTCCGAGGATCCGATCCTCTCCGGCAAGATGGCCGCCGCGTACGTCCGCGGTATCCAGTCCAACGGCGTGGGCACCTCCATCAAGCACTACATGGCCAACAACCAGGAGACCAACCGCAACGAGAACGACGCCCGCATCGGCCAGCGCGCCCTCCGCGAGATCTACCTGAAGAACTTCGAGATCGCCGTGAAGGAGTCCGATCCCTGGACCGTGATGTCCTCCTACAACCAGATGAACGGCGAGTACACCCAGCAGAAGTTCGACCTGCTGACCACCGTCCTCCGCGACGAGTGGGGCTTCAAGGGCATCGTGATGACCGACTGGGGCAACAAGGCCGGCACCGTGAAGTCCGCCAAGGCCGGCAACGACCTGATGGAACCGGGCAACCAGAACGAGATCGACCGCATCATCGCGGGTGTCCAGGACGGCAGCATCTCCCAGGAGGAGCTGGACCGCAACGTCCGCAACATGCTTAACTACATCGTCCGCACCCCGCGCTTCAACGGCTACAAGTTCTCCAACAAGCCGGATCTGAAGGCCCATGCCGCCGTGGCCCGCAAGGCTGCCGGTGAGGCCATCGTCCTCCTCCGTAACGAGAACGAGGCCCTTCCGCTCAAGGGCAACGAGAAAGTCGCCCTCTACGGCGTCTCCGCCATCGACTTCGTGGCCGGCGGCACCGGCTCCGGCGACGTGAACAAGGCCTATGTCGTGAACATGGAAGACGCGATGAAGACCGCCGGTTTCACGCTGGACCAGAGCCTCGCCGACTACTACAAGGCTTTCGTCGCCTACGACAAGGCGCAGACCGCCCTGAGCGGCACCCAGTCCTCCTGGTTCAGCCGCCGCAAGCTCGCGGAAATCGCCATCCCGACCGCCGCCATCGAGAACGAGGCGAAGGCCAATGACGTGGCCGTCGTGGTCCTCGGCCGCAACGCCGGTGAAGGTGCCGACCGCAAGCAGATCGACGACTTCGAGCTCACCAACGTCGAGCGCGAACTCCTCCGCGACGTGAGCACCGCTTTCCATGCCGCCGGCAAGAAGGTGGTCGTGGTCCTGAACATCGGCGGTGTCATCGAGACCGCTTCCTGGAAGAACATGGTCGATGCGATCGTCCTCCCTTGGTCCCCGGGCCAGGAAGGCGCCAACGCCGTCGCCGACGTCCTCACCGGCAAGGTGAACCCGTCCGGCAAGCTTCCGATGACCTTCCCTGTGAACTTCATGGACCATCCGTCCTCCGCGAACTTCCCGTACAACTACTCCAACCAGGGAAACAACCGCGGCTTCGGCGGCTGGGGCGGCCAGCGCCAGCTCCGCAAGGATGTGGACTACACCGACTATGCCGAGGGAATCTGGGTGGGTTACCGCCACTTCACCACCAAGGGTGTCGAGGTCTCCTATCCGTTCGGCTTCGGTCTGAGCTACAGCTACTTCGTGTATTCCAAGCCGGTCGTGAAGGCGACGGCCGATGGTTTCGAGGCTTCCGTCACCGTGACCAACCAGGGCAAGGTGGCCGGTAAGGAGGTCGTCGAGGTCTATGTCCACGCCCCCGAAGGCGGCCTGGAGAAGCCGGAACGCGAACTCAAGGCTTTCGCCAAGACGAAGCTCCTCGCCCCGGGCGAAAGCCAGGTCGTTACCGTGAAGGTGGACAACTACTCCCTCGCTTCCTTCAACGAGGCGACGAGCGCCTGGGAGGCCCCTGCGGGCAACTACAACGTGATGTTCGGCGCTTCCGTCTCCGACATCCGCGCCCAGGCCGGCTACAAGTTCGGCAAGGCCAAGAGCTGGGCCGTGCACAACGTGCTTGCCCCGGTCAGCGAATAAGATCCAGCATTTCCTTCAGAATGAGCCCGGTCGTTTCAAGCGGCCGGGCTTTTTGTTTGCAAAACAAGAACAGAATGGGTATATTTGAAGAAATTATGCGCGTAACGACCATGAGAAAGACCTTGACCTTCTGCCTGCTTGCGCTGGCGCTGCCTGCCGGCGCCCAGTCTTATCTGGACCGGATTTCCGAGTACATCGAGAACACTTCCGTTTTCGAGGAGAACCAGGAGCCCGGCCGGGCGTTCCATCTTCCGGACCAGGCCCTGTCCCTGAACGGCACCTGGAAGTTCGGATATTTCGAAAGCCCGACGGATGTCCCGGCGGATTTCTTCAAGCCGGCGTTCAACGACCGGAAATGGGGGACCATCGAAGTTCCTTCCAACTGGGAGATGCAGGGGTACGGCCAGGCCGTCTTCCGCAATGTTACCACGCCTTTCCCGCTGCTGGCTCCTAAGGAGACGCGGGAACGCTTTCTGGCGGCCCTCGAGAATCCGGACCTGCCGGAGAGCACCCGGAGTTTCTTCCTTTCCCGCCTGGGTGGCAGCATTACGCCGCCGCCTTTCGCCGTGAGTGTCCCGGAAGTCCCGGAATACAATCCTACGGGTGCCTACAGGACCACCTTCAACCTGCCCAAGGACTGGAAGGGGCAACAGGTGTTCCTGCGTTTCGAAAAGGTCGCATCGGCCTCGTTCGTGTGGATCAACGGGCAGGAAGTGGGCTATAATGAAGGCGCCCAGGAACCCGCGGAATACAATGTGACGAAGTACCTCAAGCCCGGGAAGAACACCCTGGCGGTGCTGGTGCTCAAGTACAGTGACGGCTATTACCTGGAGGGCCAGGATTACTGGCGGCTGGCGGGCATCTTCGACGACGTGACGCTTTTCGCCGCCCCGCAGGCCCGGATCTGGGACTGGCAGGTGATCACGGACTTCGGACCCGATTTCGTGGATTCGGACTTGAGCGTCGCCGTCAGCCTGCGCGGATTTGACGTACAGGGGAGCGGATACAAGGTGAAGGCAGCCGTCTCCCGCGACGGAAAGAACGTCGCGGAGATGAACGGCGGCCCCGTCTCCATCGGCCCGGGCAGTTTCCAGACGGTGAACCTGGCCGCGAAGGTGAAGGCTCCGGAGAAATGGACGGCGGAGACCCCGGTCCTGTACCGGCTGGACCTTGTCCTTACGGATGCGGCCGGCAAGGTCGTGGACAAAGTGGACAAGCGCATCGGCTTCAAGAAGACGGAGATCCGGGACGGTGTCTTCTACCTGAACGGACAGCCCGTGAAAGTGAGTGCAGAATGCTCCCACATGCAGCATCCGACCCTGGGCCACGCCATGACGGAGGAAGTCATCCGCCGCGACATGGAAATCCTCAAGCAGTTCAATTTCAATGCGGTCCGCACCTCGCACTATCCGCCTGTGAACGAATACCTGGACCTGGCCGACGAATACGGCCTCTATGTGATCGACGAGACCGGCGATGAGGCCCATGCTTCGGAATACGTGTCCAGTTGGCCGCAGTTTACGGAGATGTACCGCGAGCGGGTGCAGAAGATGGTCCTGCGGGACCGCAACCACGCTTGCGTCCTGTTCTGGAGCGCCGGTAACGAGAGCGGTGAAGGCAATAACATCGCGGAAGTGATCAAGGAAGGCAAGCGCCTGGATCCGACCCGATTCTGGATGTACGGCGGCAATGCGGCCAAGCATCCGGCCGAGGACATCGTCGGTCCGCGCTATCCCATCCCCATCGAGCATGAAATCGGCTACGGCCTGGATACCAAGGACATGCGTCCTTCCTTCATGGACGAATATCTGTCTGTCGCCGGTAACGGCGGCGGTGCCATGGACGATTTCTGGGAAGTGATCTACGCGCATCCCAAGCTCATGGGCGGTGCCATCTGGGACTTCGTGAGCCCGGGTCTCGAAGAGCCGGTCCGCGCGCTGAAGGACAAGTCGCCGAATGCGGTTCCCGCCCACATCATGGGCAAGGCCAAGCTGGTCAAGGGCCCTACCGGAAAAGCCATCGACCTGGACAAGCAGGACCAGTGGGTGCAGGTGTACCGGGCCGATGCCGTGGAGATTTCCGGTGACAAATTGACCCTTACGCTGGACGTCCTGCCCCGGAAGTACAATGTTTCCGGCGGTTATCTCCTCACGAAGGGGGACAATCAGTTCGGGATCCGGCAGAATCGCTCCGAATGCCTTGACTTCTATCTGGACACTGGCAAGAAGGAGGTCCTGTCGGCCGCCCTGCCCGCGGATTGGGAGGGGAAGTGGCACAACGTGACCGCCACCTATGACGGCACCGCCATGACGATTTACATCGACGGATCCGAAGCAGCCTCGAAACCCCTGAAGGGGAACATCCGCAACCTGCCGCTCGCGGTCTGCATCGGCCGGAACGAGGAAACCTGCGGACAGGAGACGAGCGTCTTTACCTGCGATGCGGTGATCGACAATGTCGGCATTTTCGCCGATGCGGTGAAGCCGGGGTCCTTCGATCCGTCGAAGGCGGCGCTCTGGCTGGATTTCGAAGAAGAGAAGGAGGAAGGTACCTTCTGGACCTACGGCCTCGGCGCGCGCACCTACGGCAGCATCTGGCCGGACCGCACGCCGCAGCCGGAAATGTGGCAGATGAAGAAGAGCACGCAGCCGCTGTCCTTCACGCTCCTGGATCCGGAGCAGGGGACCGTGGAGGTGTGGAACCGGAGCCGGTTCCTGAATGCTTCGCACTATACTACTTCCTGGACCTTGACGGCCGATGCCGATGTGGTCGCGTCCGGCGCGCTGCCGCTGGATGTCGCGCCGATGGAGCGGAAGATCGTCCGTATCCGGTTGCCGCATCCGAATGCCGTCCCGGGCAAGGAATACCGCCTCACGGTCAGTTCGGCGCTTGCAAACAATGAAATCTGGGCTCCGAAAGGCCACGAGGTCTCCTGGGACCAGTTCGAGCTGACGGCCTGGAATGTCCCGGCCCAGCCCGTCCCTGCCACCGGCAAGGTCCGGCTGGCGCAGGACACAAAGGGCATTACGGCTTCCGGCGAAGGCTTTGCCTACCGGTTCGATGCCGTGACGGGCGAGCTGGTTTCGGCGGTCGTGGACGGGAAGGAAATGCTTTCCGCGCCGCTCCGGCTGAATGTCTGGCGGGCGCCGCTCGCCAACGAGCTGGACGGCTGGAACGCCGGCAGCGGCGGCCGGATCGATGCCAAGGGGTACGGCACCCTCGGCTCCGGTCAGGTATTGGCCTCCCACTACCATGTGGCGGGGCTGGACCGGATGTCTGCGATTCCCATCCGGGTGGAAGCCCGGGAAGCGGGGGACGAGGTGGTAATCGACGTCCGCGACCTGGCCGTCACGGGCTATGATAACGTCCAGCTGGATGCCTATATCAGCGGCAATACGTATAACGGGTTTGACGAGACCTGGTCCTGGCGTGTCGCCGGGGACGGCTCTTTGACCGTTCACCACAAAGTGTACCCGCAGGGGAACATGCCCGCCTGGCTTCCGCGCATGGGCGTCACCCTGATGCTGGACAAGTCCCTGAACCAGGTGGAATGGCACGGAAGGGGCCCGCAGGCCTCCTATCCGGACCGCAAGAGCGGCTATCGGCTGGGTATCTGGAAGACGGATGTCGAGGCGATGTACGAACCCTACCTGATTCCGCAGGACTACGGCCTCCGGATGGACAGCCGCTGGGTCCGGATGACGGACGGGAACGGCGCCGGCCTGGAATTCTCCATGGACCAGCCGTTTGCCTTCAACGCCTATGACTGCACGACGGAGAACCTGACCAAGGCCCTGTACCAGTTCGACCTGCAGCGGGGCGGTGACATCACCCTGAACCTGGACTACGCCACCTCCGGCGTGGGCGATACCGCTCGGGGTATCCTGGGCGCCTACCGCGCTTATCCGACCACGTACGAGCGGGTCATCAGCATCCGACCGATATTTTGTCAAAAATAAAAGTTTTTCTCGCAGAATAAACACCGAAAATGCGTAGATAATCCGGTATATTTGTCAAAGGACAATCGCAAATACCGGTTATGGCTGACAAAAAGACCTTCCTGGCCTTCGACTGCGGCGCCACTTCGGGGCGCGCGGTGCTGGCTACCTTCGCCGATGGCGCCTTCGACATGAAGGAGGTGTACCGCTTTCCGAGCGGCATCATTGAACTGAACGGCAAGTATTACTGGGACATTCTCGCCATCTACGATCACTTCCGTAAGTGCCTCACGCAGTTGGGGCGCGAAGGGGTTCGGATCGATTCCATCGGAATCGACACCTGGGGCGTGGACTTCGGCTTCGTGGCGGACGACGGTACCCTGGTGGGCAATCCCCGCGCGTACCGCGACCCGTACACGGACGGCATCCCGGAGGAGGTGTTCCAGATTGTCTCCCGGGAGGATCTGTACGGGGCGACCGGGATCCAGATCATGAACTTCAACTCCATCTTCCAGCTGTACGCGCAGACGAAGGAAGGCTTCGCTCCGCTCCGCGCGTCGGACAAGATTCTTTTCATGCCGGATCTTCTCTCCTTCATGTTGACAGGAAAGAAAGTTTGCGAGTACACGATCGCCTCCACTTCGGGCATGATGGACCAGACTTCGCGCCAGTTCAACGAGGGGTTGCTGGAGAAGCTCGGCATCCGGACCGACGTTCTGCTGCCCATCACGCAGCCCGGTACCGTCATTGGCCCGCTGCGGAAGGAAATCGCCGATGCCTGCGGGGTTCCGCAGGTCCCCGTTATCGCCGTTGCCGGCCATGACACGGCGTCAGCCATCGCCGCCGTCCCGGCTGCGGACGAGAAGTTCGCCTACCTGTCCAGCGGCACTTGGAGTCTGATGGGCATCGAGACCCCGGCCCCGGTCATCAACGCTGAATCCACCCGCCTGAACTTCACCAACGAGGGCGGCATCGACGGGACCACCCGGTTCCTCAAGAACATCACGGGCATGTGGCTTCTGGAGCAGAGCCGTAAGGTCTGGGCCGCGCAAGGCCGCGCCTACAGCTACGGCGAGATGGAGAAGATGGCCCAGAGCGAGGCCGCCTTCCCGTCCATCGTCAATCCGGATGACCCGCGCTTCGCCGCTCCTGCGAATATGGTCGATGCCATCGACAGCTATCTCCGCGAGACCGGCCAGCCTGTTCCGGAGAGCGACGCGCAATACATCAGTTGCATTTATCACAGCCTGGCCCGCCGTTACAAGGAAGTCGTGGACATGCTCCAGGGCTTTGCCCCGTTCCCGATCGAGAAGCTCCATGTGATCGGCGGCGGCAGCGCCAACGATACGATGAGCCAGTGGACGGCGGATGCCCTCGGCATCCCCGTGGTCGCCGGACCTACCGAGGCGACCGCCATCGGCAATGTGATGATCCAGGCCCGGGCCGCAGGCCTTGTCAAGGACCGCTGGGAGATGCGGAAGATGATTGCCAATGCCTTTGCCGTCAAGACTTTTACGCCAAACAATTAAAAAACACTGATACCATGAAAGAAGCACAGATCCTGAATGCCTACGAGCTCGCCAAGGAGCGCTATGCCGCTATCGGCGTGGACACCGACAAGGCTGTCGAGACCCTCGAGAAGACCCCTATTTCCCTGCATTGCTGGCAGACCGATGACGTGATCGGTTTCGAGAGCGCCGCAGGCCTCTCCGGTGGTATCCAGACTACCGGCAACTATCCGGGCCGCGCCCGCAACATCGACGAGGTCCGCGCGGACGTCCAGTTCGCGAAGAGCCTCATCGCGGGTAATCACCGCCTGAACCTCCATGAGATTTACGGCGACTTTGGCGGCAAGTTCGTGGACCGTGACGAGGTCACCGTCGACTATTTCCAGAGCTGGATCCAGTGGGCGAAGGAGAACAACATGAAGCTGGACTTCAACTCCACTTCCTTCGGCCACCCCAAGAGCGGCGACCTGTCCCTGGCCAATCCCGATCCCGCCATCCGGGAATTCTGGATTGAGCACACCAAGCGCTGCCGCCGGATCGCGGATGCCATGGGCAAGGCCCAGGGCGACCCCTGTATCATGAACATCTGGGTCCACGACGGATCCAAGGACCAGACCGTGGAACGCAAGCGCTACCGCGAGATTTTCGCCGAGGCCCTGGACGAGATCCTGAAGGAGGACCTTCCGGGCATGAAGACCTGCCTGGAGGCGAAACTCTTCGGCATCGGCCTGGAGAGCTACACCGTGGGGTCCCATGACTTCGTGGCCGGCTACTGCGCCACCCGCAAGCTCATGTACACCCTGGATACCGGCCACTATGAGATGACCGAGAACGTGGCCGACATGGTGGCCTCGCTCCTGCTCTTCGTTCCGGAGCTGATGCTCCACGTCTCCCGCCCGATCCGCTGGGACTCCGACCACGTGACCATCATGAACGACCAGACCCTGGACCTGTTCAAGGAAATCGTCCGTGCCGACGCCCTGAACCGCAGCCACATCGGCCTGGACTACTTCGACGCCGCCATCAACCGCATCGGCGCCTATGTGATCGGCACCCGCGCCACCCAGAAGTGTGTGCTCTCCGCACTCCTCGAGCCGCTCGCCAAGCTCCGCGAATACGAGGATGCCGGAAAGGGCTTCCAGCGTCTGGCCCTCCTCGAGGAGGCGAAGACCCTTCCGTTCGGCGCCGTGTTCGATTACTTCAACTACAAGAACGGTGTTCCCGTGGGCGAGGAGTTCATCCCTTGCATCGAGCAGTACGAGAGAGAAGTCACCAGCAAGCGGTAATATATGTATCTGATCATCGGACTGTTAATCATCGCGGTCGGAGCGTTCTGCCAGAGTTCCAGCTACGTCCCGATCAACAAGATCAAGGATTGGAGCTGGGAAAGCTACTGGATTGTCCAGGGCGTCTTCGCCTGGCTGCTCTTCCCGCTGGTGGGCGCCCTCCTGTCGGTCTCCGGGACCGGCGGGAGCTTCGGCGACCTGCTCTCCATGATGAGCGCGAACCCCAAGGCTACGTGGCTCACCATCCTCTTCGGTGCGCTATGGGGCGTGGGCGGCTTGACCTTCGGCCTCAGCATGCGCTATCTCGGCGTCGCATTGGGCCAGAGCATCGCGCTGGGCACCTGCTCGGCGCTCGGCGCCATCCTCGGCCCGGTCTTCACGGGCCACGCGGGTGACCTGACGAGCGCCGTGATCATCGGCGTCGTCGTGACCCTGATCGGCATCGCCATCATCGGCGTCGCCGGCGGCATGAAAGCCGCCGCGCTGCCGGAGGAGGAGAAAAAGAAGGCCGTCAAAGACTTCAATTTCGGCAAGGGCATCGCCGTGGCGCTGCTCGCCGGTTTCATGAGCGCCTGCTTCAACATCGGCCTGAACTTCGGCCAGGACCTGTTCCTGCCGGGCACGAAGCCCATTTTCCAGACGCTGCCGGCCACGATGCTCGTGACCTTCGGCGGCTTCCTGACGAACGCGGCCTACTGCTTTTTCCAGAACAACAAGAACAAGACTTGGGGCGACTATGGGAAGAAGGCCCTCTGGGGCAATAACCTGGTTTTCTGCTGCCTCGCGGGCCTCTTGTGGTACAGCCAGTTCTTCGGGCTGAGCCTGGGCAAGGGCTTCCTGACGGACTACCCGGTCCTCATCACCTTCAGCTGGTGCATCCTGATGGCGCTGAACGTCGTGTTCTCCAACGTCTGGGGCATCCTCCTCAAGGAATGGAAGGGTGTCTCCCAGAAGACCATCACGGTCTTGCTGGTGGGTCTCGCCGTGTTGATTTTCAGTACTTTCTTACCGCAGTTAATCTAGGAGATGCCCGGTCAGGCCGGGCATGACGAATATGAGTATACTCGATAACAGACCGGCCTTGAAGGCCGAAATCGACAAGGTCGCCGAAGTGGCCGGCTATCTCTGGCAGAAAGGCTGGGCCGAGCGGAACGGCGGCAATATCACCATCAACATCACCGACTGGGTGGACGATGAGATGCGGGCCCTTCCGGCCATCGGCACGGCGGTCCCCATCGGCGCGAAACTCTCGCAGCTGGAAGGCTGCTGGTTCTACTGCAAGGGAACCGGCCGGCGGATGCGGGACCTCGCCCGCGACCCGATGGCGAACGGTTCCATCATCCGCATCGTGGACGATTGCATGCGGTACGAGATCGTGGCGGACCTTCCCGTCGCTCCCACCTCCGAACTCCCTTCCCACCTGAGCGTGCATAACTATCTGCTGGCGAAAGGTTCCCCGTACCGGGCCTCCCTGCACACGCATCCCATTGAACTGGTGGCGATGACCCATAGCCGGAAATGGATGGAGAAGGATGCGGCCACCCGCATGCTCTGGTCCATGATTCCCGAGACAAAGGCCTTCTGCCCGCGCGGCTTGGGAATGGTCCCGTACATGCTTCCTTCCAGCGTGGACCTCGCCGAGGCGACGATCCGCGCCATCGATGAGGATTATGACGTGGTCATGTGGGAAAAGCATGGCGTATTTGCGGTGGATACCGACGTGATGTCGGCCTTCGACCAGGTCGATGTCCTGAACAAGGCCGCCCAGATCTACATCGCCGCCCGGAACATGGGCTTCGAGCCGGACGGCATGACGGACGGCCAGATGCAGGAGTTGTCCGAGGTTTTCCATCTTCCGAAATAGGAAAATAATCCGTAACTTGCGGTCCCATTCAAACTGACACCATGTACGATCTTGCTATCATCGGGGGAGGCCCCGGCGGCTATGTGGCCGCAGAGCGCGCCGGCTCCGCCGGTCTTTCCGTCGTCCTGTTCGAGAAAAGGGAACTGGGCGGGGTATGCCTGAACGAGGGCTGCATCCCGACCAAAACGCTTCTCTACAGTGCCAAAGTCTATGATTACAGCCGCCATGCCGACAAGTACGGCGTGAATGTCGAGGGTTCCTCCGTCGATTTCGGCGCCATCTTCAAGCGCAAGCAGAAGGTGGTGAAGAAGCTCGTCGGCGGCGTGAAAGTCCAGATGCGGGAAGCCCAGGTCGAGGTCGTGAAGGAAGAGGCCGTCATCCAGGGCCGTGGCGCTGAAGGCTTTGTCATTGCCAGCGGCGAGGCGACGTATGAGGCCCGCAACCTTCTCATCTGCACGGGTTCGGAAGCGGCGGTCCCGCCCATTCCGGGTCTCCGCGAAGGCCTCGGCGACGTGGTCGTCACCAACCGGGAGATTCTGGCCCTGGAAGAGCAGCCCGCATCCCTGGTCATCATCGGTGGCGGCGTCATCGGTATGGAGTTCGCGAGCTTCTTCAATTCCATCGGCACGAAGGTGACGGTGGTGGAAATGCTCCCGAAGATCCTGGGACCGCTGGACGACGAGATCAGCTCCATGCTCCAGGCCCAGTATGCGAAGAAGGGCGTGGAGTTCCACCTCAGCTGCAAGGTCGTCGGCGTGGAAGGGAACGAGGTCGTCTATGAGGATCCGGAGGGAAACACCTGCCGGGCGCAGGGAGACAAGATTCTCGTCTCCGTAGGCCGCAGGGCCAATTTCCAGGGTATCGGCCTGGAGAGCATCGGCGTGGAACTCGCCCTGAATCCTGCCGGCCGTCCCTATGGCATCAAGGTCGATGAGAAGATGCGCACGAATGTCCCGGGCGTCTATGCGGCGGGCGACGTGACCGGCTTCTCCATGCTGGCCCATACCGCCTCCCGCGAAGGCGAGGTGGCCGTGAACGATATCCTGGGCAGGGAAGACCGGATGCATTACAACGCCATCCCGGGCGTGGTGTACACGAATCCGGAGGTCGCCGGCGTGGGTCTCACCGAGGCCGAGGCGGCCAAGCAGGGGGTGGATTACGTAGCCTTGAAGCTCCCGATGGCCTATGCCGGCCGTTTCGTCGCCGAGAACGAGCGCGGCGAGGGCCTGTGCAAGGTAATCGTGGACGGAAAGGACCACCGCGTCTTGGGTGTCCACATGCTGGGGAATCCCTGTTCCGAGATGATCCACAGCGCCTGCATCGCCATCGAGCAGGGCATGACTGTCGAGCAGCTCAAGAAGGTCGTCTTCCCGCACCCGACCGTTTCCGAAATCTTCAAGGAAACCGCCTTCCGGCTGTAAGCAGGCTTACCGCTTGTAGATATTGAACCGCCAGGTGATCCCGATGTCGAAGTTGTTCACCCGGTCGTGGTTGTCCCGGAAATACACCGCGTGCAGGCGCAGGAGATCGTTCCCAAGCGGGAAGAACTCCACGCCTGCGCCACCGTACAGGTAGTTGTTGCCTGCCGGTAGGACGAGATCGTAGGAGATGCCGTCCGGGGCGACGTTCTCCGCCGCATTCCGTTCATAGCCGACCTTCGTGCACAGGTTCCATTTCCCGACCGTCCAGATGGCCTTACCGATGACAGTCCAGTCGGAGAAGAACCGGGGCTGGCCGAAGGCAACCCGGTCGATACAGTCGATGTCCACGACGAGGTCCCCCAGGAAGAACTTGTTGCCCAGCACGAACCAGTTCATCTTCCGGTGCAGTTCGTCTTCCACGTAATTGTAGCTCCACGTGGTCTTCCAGACCTTGCCGATGTGCCCGTTCCAGTACAGGTTGTAGGAATAGGCGTCCTGGGTGCCGGGGGAGATGGGGGAGGGGCAGAACTCGACCGAGATGTCCTGCCCGGGCGCGGGGCTGAACGTGGCCGTTGCGCCGAAGGCGTAATACTGGTACAGCCGGCTGCTGAAAGCGCCGTAGTAATAGACGTCGATCGGGGGAGAATCGATTTCATAGCCGCCGATGAGGATGGGCTGCTTGCCGGCCGTGAAGGACCATTTCGGGGCGGCCTGCCACTTGAGCCATAGGAAGTCCGTGGCGTTGAAGGGATTCTTCTCGTCGATCTTCTTGTTCAACCGCTGGCGGACCCGGAAGGTCAGGTTGTCCGTGAGCTGGCCCTTGATGTGCAGGTTCAGGTAGTCGCCCTGGAAATGGGAGTCATAGACCCCGTCCGTCGTCTGCTGATGGAAGGTGGCGCGGGTGTCGACGGACACCTCGTCCACATGGGTCTGCTGTGCCCGCAGAAGGGACGAGACCAGCAGGAAAGTGAAGAAAATCAGAAGTTTAGGTTGCATCGGATTACATCTTCCCTTGCTCGCCCAGGTTGCTGTCCTTGAAGCCCAGGAAGTACAGGACACCGTCCAGGCCGATGGTGTTGATGGACTGCCGGGCATTGGCGACCACGCGCGGTTTCGCGTGGAAGGCGATGCCGAGGCCCGCCTCGCCGAGCATCGGGAGGTCGTTCGCCCCGTCGCCCACGGCAATGGTCTGCGCAAGGTTCACCCGCTCGGTCTGGGCGATCAGTTTCAGCAGGTCCGCCTTCCGGCGGCCGTCCACGATCTCACCCAGGTAGCGGCCGGTGAGTTTGCCGTCCTCGCCGATCTCGAGTTCGTTGGCATAGACATAGTCGACGCCGAACCGCTGGCGGAGATACTCGCCGAAGAAAGTGAAGCCGCCGCTGAGGATGGCGATCTTGTAGCCGTAGGTCTTGAGGACCGACATCAGGCGGTCGGCACCCTCGGTAATGGGCAGGTTTTCGGCGATGTCCTGCATCACGCTGACATCCAGGCCCTTGAGCAGCGCCACGCGCCGCGTGAAGCTTTCCTTGAAATCGATTTCCCCGCGCATGGCGGATTCCGTGATGGCCCGGACTTCGGCGCCGACGCCGTTCCGTTCGGCCAGTTCGTCGATGCACTCGGTCTGGATGAGGGTGGAATCCATGTCGAAGCAGATGAGCCGGCGCATCCGGCGGAACATGTCGTCCCGCTGGAGGGAGAAGTCCATCCCCATCTCCGTGGACAGATGCATCAGGTCCTTCTGCATCGCCTGCTTGTCCTTCGGGTTGCCCCGGAGAGAGAATTCGATGCAGGCGCGGGTGTTCCGCTCCGGATGGGCGATGCTCAGGCGGCCGGTCAGGCGCTTGATGGAGTCGATGTCCAGCCCCTGGTCCGCGATGATCCGGGCGGCCGCCTCGATCTGCGTCGCGGACAGGCTCCGGCCGATGACGGTAAGGATATAGCGCGTACGTCCCTGGCGGCCGGCCCATTCCTCGTATTCGTCGTCGGGAACCGGTTCGAATCCGATCTGCACGCCCAGTTCCGTGGCCTTGAACAGGAGTTCCTTCATGACCTGGCCGGAATGCTGTTCGTCAATGCGGATGAGGATGCCCAGCGACAGGGTCGAGTGGATGTCGGCCTGGCCGATGTCCAGGATCTGGGCGTCATATTTCGCGAGGATGCCCGTGAAGGCGGCGGTGAGTCCGATCCGGTCCTTGCCGGTGATGCGGATGAGAATCTGTTCGTAAACCATGGCCTAGCGGACGGGTTGGTCGACAAAGCGGAGATAGCCCCACTGGTCGGGCATGTGCATGTTCACGGCGCCGGTGGGATTCCAGACCCAGTTCTCTTCCGGACCTTCCTTCTTCAGCCATTCCACGCGGGAGAAGTTGATCCGCCAGGGATTGAACTTCGTCGGGCTGTCGAAGCCGATGGCGAGGGACGCGAACGGGATGGCCCATTCCACAGTCCAGCCCTTGTCCACGCGCTTGGCGTTGTTGATCTTGCCGTCCACATGGACCTTCAGGCGCACATCCTTGCAGTCCCAGGGCATGAAGAAGTTGCCGCCATCGTTGTAGGGCTTGTCCATGATGAGGTCCATCAGGGTGCCGAAGGCGTTGCATTCGAACTCGAAGTAGAACTTGCCGTCGCCGTCCGGATCGATGAAGACCTCGAAATCGTTGTCCCGGTAGATGATGGCGTCGCGCTCGGTGAGGGAGGCCGTGACCTGGTCATCCTCGATGATACCGGCGATGTACAGGCATTCGTCGTCCCAGAGCATCTTCATGTAGGTCTGCTTCGTGGGCGCGGGCTTGAAATCCACCCCGCGGATGTCCACGAAGGCTTCGGACCGGGGAGCGGCCTGCCAGTCGGGCTCGTCGAGTTTCCCGTCGATCTTGATGGTTCCGGTGGTCCGGTAACAGTCGTAGCTGCGATGGGTCTGGGCCCCTGCTCCGAGGCTGACCAGCATCGCTATGAGAATCAATATATTACGCATTACTTGAAGAATTTATCCACTTCTTTGACCGTGTCGGGCAGCGCGAAGACGGCCACCCGGTCGTAGGGTTCGATCCGCGTGTCGCCCACGGCGATGAAGGATTCGCTGCCCCGGATGACACCGCCGATGATGGCGTTGCGCGGGAAATCGATGTCCTTCAGCATCGCCTTGGTGATCCGGGCGCCCGGGGCGACCGTGTATTCCAGCACCTCGGCATCCGTTCCACTCATGTAGCGGACGAAACGGACCTTGTCGGAGAGGGTGAACTTGAAGATGCGGCCGGCCGTGATGAGCTTCTTGTTGATGACCGCGTCCACGCCCATGTCCTCGGCGAGGCGCAGATACTCCAGGTTCTCCACCTGGGCCACGGTGCGGGAGACGCCGAATTTCTTGGCGACGACGCAGGAGAGGATGTTCGCCTCGTCATTGCCGGTGACGGCGACGAGGGCATCGTAGTCCCGGATGCCTTCCTCCACGAGGAAGTCCGAGTTGCGGGCGTCGCCGTTCGCGACCAGGAGGCTGCCGGACAGCTTTTCGGTCAGTTCCCGGCAGCGCTGCTTGTCGATATCGATGATCTTCACGGCGTCCAGCTGCTGGCGCAGGAGCTGGCCAGCCACCATCTCGCCGATCTCGCTGCCGCCGAGGATCATCACCTTGTTCACCTCGATGTTGTCCTTCCCGAGGAACTTCAGGATGGCCGGGACCCCCTCGCGCTTGGCGATAATGTACATATGGTCGTTGTAGGCGAACCGGGTGTCGAACTTTGGGATGATGGTCTCGCCCTTCCGGGCGATGGCGATGATCCGGAGCTGGGCCTCCGCAGAGGCAGCGGTCATCGCGGCCGTAAATTCGGCGACCTTCATGTCCAGGATGGGGGAGTCGTCGTCCAGGCGGAACACCACCAGCTGGAGTTTCCCGCGGGCGAAGTCCATCGAGTCCGTGGAGGCCGTATGCTTGAGGAGGTCGATGATCTCGTCGCTGGCGATCTTCTCGGGATAGAAGAGCATGTCCAGGCCCATGTCCTTGAAGATCAGCTTGTTCTCGGGCAGCAGGTAAGCCTCGTCATCGATGCGGGCGATGACCCGCTTGGAGCCCAGGCGCTTGGCGAGGAGGGCGCTGACGATGTTCACGGTCTGCGTGGTGGCGGGATTGACCGCGATGAACAGGTCCGCCTTCGCGCAGCCGGCTTCCCGCAGGACCTTGATCGAGGAGGGGTCACCGAGGACGGTGACCACGTCGGCCGTGTTGCTGAGCCGCTGGAGCCGCGCCTCGTTGTCGTCGATGACGGTGATGTCTCCGCCTTCGTGGCTGAGCATCTTCGCCAGATGGGACCCCACCTGGCCGGCCCCTTCGATGATGATCTTCATACGTCTGTCCTTGTTATCAAAGACAAAGATAAGCAGATTTCTCGACAAGCTCGAGATGACAAAGGGATTTTTACGAAGATTTGTTTATATTTGCAGTATCATGAAACGAATCCTTGCCTTCGCAGTGAGCGTGCTGATGCTCGTCTCCTGCTCCGAAACGTTCAATGCGGGCCGCCTTCTCCAGGGGGGTATGATCGCCGCGACAGCCATGTCCCTGTCCGACGAGCAGGTCCAGGCCTATGTCCACCAGTACATCACCCAGCTTGACGCCCATAGCAAGGTGCTGCCGGAGACGAACGCCTACAGCAAGCGTCTCCGCAACCTGACCAAGGGGCTTACGGCCGTGGACGGCGTTCCGCTGAACTTCAAGGTGTACCAGGAGGACCAGGTGAACGCTTTCGCCTGCGCCGACGGCAGCGTCCGCGTGTATACCGGCATCATGGACGTGATGACGGACAATGAACTGCTCGGGGTGATTGGCCATGAGATCGGCCATGTCGCCATGAAGCATACGAAAAAGGAGATGCGCAACTCGCTCTTGACGAGCGCGGCCCTCGAGGGAATCGCCTCGACCAGCCAGACGGCGGCCACCCTCACGGACTCCCAGCTCGGCGCCATCGGCAATGCGATCCTGAACGCCCGGTACTCCCGGAAACAGGAAAGCGAGGCCGACGATTACGGCTACGCGTTCCTCAAGGCCGTCGGCAAGAATCCTTGGGGTATGGCGATGTCCTTCGAAAAACTGCAGAAGGTAGCCGGCGGCACCGGCGCCCAGGCTTCGGCTGCCCAAAAACTCTTCTCTTCCCATCCGGACACGGAGACCCGCATCAAGCGGATGGCCGAGCGCGCCACGGCGGAAGGCTACAAGAGGCCGGCGAAATAGTCGTCAGAAATCGATTTTACGGCCCATCAGGGCCCGGGGCACCATCCACTTGGGATACCAACCGTGGATGGTGACTTCTTTTTGCTGGGAGGCCACTTCGTCCGGATCCGGCTTGCGGCGCAGTTTCCAGTATTCGGCATGGGCCTTGACCACGGCCTTGTAGGAGTCCCATTTCCTGGTGACGAGATAGCTCAGGGCGGAAGCACCGTCCAGCAGCATCCGCGTGAGGATGCGCCGCCGGGCTTTGCCCAGGGCACCTTCTACGCTGTATCCTTGCGCCCGGAAGGTCTTGGCGAGGTTGTTCTCAAGCAGCAGGAGGTTGTTCCGGTAATTGAAACGGAGCTTGACGGGGGACTCGTTCGGAAGCGTACCACCGCCGATGTGATAGACGGCGGATTCGGGGACGACGGTGACCCGGTACCCGGCGAGCTGGAGCCGCCAGCACAGGTCGATCTCCTCCATGTGGGCGAAGAACCGGTCGTCCAGGCCGCCGAGCTTTTTCCAGAGCCGGCTCCGGACCATCAGGCAGGCGCCCGACACCCAGAAGACATCGGCCGGAGTGTCATACTGGCCTTCGTCCTTCTCCACCTTCTTCATGACACGGCCCCGGCAGAAAGGGTAGCCGTAGCGGTCCAGCAGGCCGCCCGCCGCGCCGGCATACTCAAACCGGGTGCGGTCGTGCCAGGACAGCAGCTTTGGGCCGCAGGCGCCGCATTTCGGGTGGGTGTCCATCCAGGCTACCAAGGGCTTCAGCCAGTCTTTCGGCACCTCGATATCGGAATTGATGAGGATATAATACTCGGCTTCCACTTGTGCGAGGGCGCGGTTGTAGCCCCCGGTGAACCCATAGTTCTTGTCCAGCCGGATCTGCCGGATGGTGGGAAATTCCTGGAAGAGCATCTCCAGGGAGCCGTCCGTCGAGGCGCTGTCGGCCACGATGACTTCTGCGTCCAGCCCCTCCGTGGAGGCGATGAGCCCGGGCAGGAAGGACTGCAGGTATCCCTTGGTGTTCCAGTTCAGTATGACGATGGCGGTCTTCATGCGTTGCAGTCGATGCTTTCGAAGGCTAAGGTCGGGATTAATTTCGACATGCACAAACGGGCGTCGTCGGCGGTGGCGACGAGGTGGTTCCACAGGTCGATGAAATTGCCCGTCACGAGCATTTCCCGGACCGGGTGGGTGATACGGCCGTCCTCGAAGGCGAATCCTTCGATTCCGTAGGAGAAATCGCCCGTGGACGTGTTGGAGTTGCCACCGTTGAAGCCGGTGATGTAGATGCCGCTGCCGATCTTCCGCAGGAGATCGTCCCGCGTCTTGCAGCCGCCGAAGGGGACGACCTTCGGCCGGGTGGCATCTTCGATGGTCGGGGCCATCCCGGTCTTGCCGGCGATGTACGTGTTGACGAAATAGCGGGTGATGACGCCCTTGTCGATGATCGGGAACTCCTGCGTGGCGACGCCTTCGCTGTCGTACAGGCGGGAACCCGTCTCGCCGATGCTGCGGGGGCAGTCCAGGATGGTCAGCCGCTCCGGGAATACCTGAGTTCCTGCCTTGTCCACAAGGAAGGAGTTCTTCTGCTGGACGGCATAACCGCCGAGGGCGTTCAGGACCGGCGTCAGGAACTTCGAGGCGCATTCGCTGTCCACCACGATGTTGCATTTCCCGCCGGGGTGGTCCATCGGCCCGATCTGGGCGGCGGCGCGCCGGACGGCGGTCTCGCTGCAGGTCGCCAGGGAAGGGAGGATATCCTTCAGCCGAGGCGTAGCGTCCCACCAATAGCTGGCATAGCGGTTGCCGTCGGGGTCCTCCACCGTGACTTCATAACCGATTTCGAAGGAGGTTTCCGTGTGCCGGGCGAAGAGCCCGTTCGAGTCCATGACGACACTGTCGAAGAGGCTGTCGGAATACTCGCCTTCCTCGGAGAGGAGGGTAAAACCTTTTTCGAGGTCGGCTTTCCGGTTCCATACCGCGGTGCCCAGGGCGAGTTCCCGCCTTTTGTCGGAGGTAATTTCCTCATAGGCAGGGTCATACAGGTCCAGCTCCCGGCCGGTCCGGGCGTCTTTTGCGGTACGGACGGGGTCCGGCAGGTCGCGGGCCGGATCCGGCTGCAGGGTCCGGACCGTGTCGATGGCGTCCAGGAGGAATGTCTTCAGACCCTCCTCTTCCAGCCGGTTGGAGGAGAAACTCCCGAACCGGCCGTCCACGAACAGGGCCACCTGCAGGCTGCGGTCCAGGGCATGGGTCACCTTGTCCAGCTCACCGTTCAGCATCCCGAACAGTTCCATCAGGCTCTTGTTCAGTGTTACGCGCACTTTCTGCGCTCCGTGCTGGAGCGCGAATTCCATCGAGGCCCTCGCGAGGGCGATTTCCTGGTCTGTCAGCATCTTATTCTCCTCCTACGGTCAGATTGTTGACAAGCACCGTCGGAATGCCGCAGGAGACGGGAACGCTCTGCTCCTTCCCGCAGGTCCAGGCGCCGGGGTCGATGACGAGGTCATTGCCCACGGCGACGATGTCCCGCAGGGCTTCCGGACCGTTGCCGATGATGTTGATATCCTTTACGGGGGCCGTCAGGCGCCCGTTTTCGATGAGGAAGCCGCTCTTGACGAAGAACGTGAAATCGCCTTCCCCGATCTTGACCTGTCCATTGGAGAACTGGTCCACGTAGATGCCTTTCGGGACGGAAGCGATGATGTCCGTCGGGGCGGCGTTCCCGCTTTCCATGTAGGTGGACCGCATCCGGGGAATGGGAGCATACCGGAAGGATTCGCGGCGGCCGTTCCCGGTCGGGGATACGCCGTAGTGGCGGGCGCTGATGCGGTCGTGCAGGTAGGACGTCAGGATGCCGTCCTCGACCATATAGGTTTTTTGGGCGGGCACGCCTTCGTCGTCGTAATTGAGGGAGCCGCGGTTTCCCTTGAGGGTGCCGTCGTCGATGATTTGGATGCCTTCGGCGCAGATGCGCTGTCCCATCTTGTCGGAGAAGATGGACGTTCCTTTGCGGTTGAAATCGGCCTCGAAGGCGTGGCCCATGGCCTCGTGGAGGAGGATGCCGGAGGCACCGGCGCCCATCACCACGGGCATCCGGCCGCCTTTGGGCCGCCGGGCGGCGAACCGCTCGTCGATGCCGTGTACGGCCTCGGACGCCATTTCTTCCAGGAGACCGTCCGTGAGCATCTCCGCGCCGGCGCGGAAACTCCGGGAGACAGTCTTGTTCTCGGTTTTCCCGTCCTGCTGGAAGATGGCCGTGACAGAGACCGTGCCCATCGGGCGGGTCTCGTACTTGAGCTCCTTGAGGGAATTGTACATCAGCACGTCCGTGACCTGCCAGGCCAGCATCGCGATGATCTTCACGATGCGGTTGTCCCGGGCCTGGACAGCCTGTTCCAGTTTCTTGAGGAAGGGAATGAGGGCCGATGCTTCCGTTTCGCGCCAGGGGCTCCCGACGGGGTAGCGGTCGGCGGCGGGGTTGGGCTCGCCGCGGAAGCGGCGCCCGACCAGCCGCGAGCCGTTCGCCTCGGCCCGGACGGAATGCTCGTAGAAGGCGGAAGAGCCGTCGGCGATGGCCGACGCGGCCCGGGCGCAGGAGAGCATGTCCGGCATCGCCGTGCTTTCCGCATAGGCGTAGCCGGTTTTCTCGCCGCACAGGACGCGGATGCCCACACCGTAGTCGATATGCCGGCCGGCGGCATTGACGATGCCGTCCCGGAGGGTCAGATTGCCGTAGGTCGTGTTCTCGAAGTAGAGGTCACAGTAGTCTCCGCCGTGCCGCAAGGCTTCGGCGATGAGCGTGTCGAGCTGTGATTCCCCCACCTGGAACAGGTCCAGATAAACTTGTTTAGGGTGAATCATGCGTTTCCTTGATCAGTTGATAGGTGGGGAGGTCCCGGACGGTCGTCCCCTTGGCGCTGCCTTCCGCAATGATGCGGAAATCCGTTTCGCTGTTGTCCACGAGCATCCACTTGTCACAGACGGGGGAGTACAGGTCGAAGAAATACTCCAGGCCGGTGTAATACCGCCGCCGGATGACGTCGGGGGCCACGTCGTGCCCCCCGGCCTCCACCCGGGCGGCCACCCGCTTGACGGCGATTTCAGGGTCGCGGAGCCACAGGTACACCACCGTGACGAAATAGCCCTGGTCCTGGGCCATCCGGACCATCTTGAGGAGGGACCGGGTGGCGAGGGTGGTTTCGATGCAGAAATCCTCCCGTCGGGTGAACAGGTAGCGCAGTTTCTTGAGCATGTACCGGCTGGCCGTGATGTACGCCGTCTCTGGATGGAACGGCGCGAGGCTCTTGGCGAACTCGTCCGAGTTCACGAACTCGCTGCAATCCAGCAGCTCCGGGAGCAGCGTATACGACGCTGTTGTCTTCCCGGAGCCGTTGCAGCCGGATATGATGTACATGCGGGGCAAGGCCGGAACCTTCGGTTTCGGTTATTCGGCCGTGGCCGCGTTGATCTTGCGGAGCATCGCGAACATGATGAGGCCGGCAATGACGCACAGGCCCATCAGGATGGCCCAGTTAGCCCACAGCGGGACGCGTTCCCACAGGAGGCCGGGAATGGAACTCAGGTAGTTGCCGACGGCGGTGGATGCGAACCAGAGACCCATCATCAGGCCCTTCAGGCGCGGCGGGGCTACCTTCGTGACGAAGGAGATGCCCATCGGGCTCAGGAGCAGTTCCGCAAAGGTCAGGATCAGGTAGGTGCCGATCAGGTAGGTCGGGACCACCGGATCCGGAGAGACGGTACCGGCGAGCTGGGCCGGAGAGGCCTGCCCGCGGGAGGCATAGACCATCACCAGATAACCCAGGGCGGCGACGAACATGCCGAGACCGATCTTCATCGGGGCGGAAGGTTCCTTCTTGCGCTTGGCCAGACTGTCGAAGATGGCCATCGAGATGGGGGTCAGGGCTACGACGAAGAACGGGTTGAACTGCTGGAATTCCTGCGGGAAGATCTCCAGCGGGTTCGCCTGGCCCTTGTGGATTCCATAGACGCCGATCCACAGGGCGGCCGTGATGAAGCCGCAGATCATCTTGCTGGTGGTCTTCTCGCTCTGGAAGATGCCGAACAGCGTATAGACGGAAGCGGCGATCAGGGCGAGGGCCCAGATGTTGAACCCGATGCGGGTGGCGCCTGTGGCGAAGCTCTGCGTGTAGTCGCGGGCGAACCAGGTCAGGGACTGGCCGTTCTGGTGGAACGCCATCCAGAAGAAAATGACCACGGCGAACACGAGGACGAGGGCGACGATACGGCTCTTCTCCTGTTCCTTGGTGAGTTCCTTGACAGGCGTGGCGCTGGCGGCGGCCTGCTTGGCATTCACATCGGCGTGCTTGAACCACTTCTTGCAGCCGAAGTAGATGGCGATGGAGACGATCAGGGAGAAGCACGCCACGGCGAAGCCCATGTTGTAGGCGCTGGAAAGATGGTCGATGTAGTACTGGCAGAAAGAGGCAGTGTCCATCTGGCCGATGCCGGGCATCTGGCCCATCAGCCCTTCGAGCTGGGTGACCTTGTCCGGGGCGATGGTGCCGTCCAGGAACTGGTGCGCCAGGGCGGGGATGTCAGCCTTGTAGATCAGGCCGGCCTTGCCCAGGAACTTGTTCGTGATGGCCGTGGCGGCCGCCGGGGCGAACATCGCGCCGATGTTGATGGCCATGTAGAAAAGCGAGAAGGCGGAATCGCGCTTGGCGGAATACTTCGGGTCATCGTAGAGATTGCCCACCAGGACCTGCAGGTTGCCCTTGAACAGGCCCGTTCCGATGGCGATGAGCGTCAGGGCGCCGATCATCAGCGCGATGCCGAGGGTGTTGGCCGGGGTCGGGATGGAAAGGCATACATAGCCGGCGAACATGACGGTGATACCGGTCACGACGCATTTGCCGTAGCCGATCTTGTCGGCGAGCCAACCGCCCACGACAGGCATGAAGTATACCGCCGCGAGGAAGATGGCATAGACCTGGCTGGCCAACGCTCCGTTCCAGCCGAATTTCGCCTGGAGGAAGAGCATGAAGATGGCCAGCATCGTGTAGTAGCCGAAGCGCTCGCCGGTATTGGCGAGGGCGAGGGCGAAGAGACCTTTGGGTTGTCCTTTGAACATATGTTTGAGTTTTGAATAAGCGTGGGTGGCGCGTTCTCCTACAAATTTCGCGATAATTCTCCAAACGGCAAAAAGATATTTGCAACCGGGAAGGTTTCCGCGCAGCAAAGAGAAGATTTTTTCTTCACAAGAAGCCTTTGGCAACGATTATTTTGTTATTTTTGTAGATAATTGAAATGCTGAAAACGTTTAAACCAATATTCATTCAGAATCGCAATTATGGGTACATTAGCAACTCTGTGGCAGGATCACAGGACCTTGATGGTGTTTTTCCTGGTCCTCATCGTTGTCATTCCGTTCTTGGTCTTCTACCTGTCCAAGGCCAGGAAAGAGCATCCGAAAGGCTTGATTGCCGCCGCTTTGAGCAATATGGGCGAGCGGTTCGGCTACTACATCATGAATGCCGTGCTGGTGCTGTTCATCTGCTCCAAGTTCGGTATCTCCGACGAGTGGTCGGCGCTGATCTTCGGGGTGTTCTATTTCCTGATCTACGTCCTTGCCTTGCCGGGCGGTATCATCGCCGACCGCACGCAGAACTACAAGAAGACCATTATCACGGGTATCATCGTGATGGCCATCGGCTATGGCCTGCTGTCCATCCCGGTGTTCAGTGCCAACGGTGCCAAGTCCTGGGTGTTCTTCCTGGCCATGTTCGCCTTGCTGCTCATCGCTTGCGGTAACGGTCTTTTCAAAGGCAACCTCCAGGCCATCGTGGGCCAGTTGTATGATGATTTCGAGGCCGAGGCGGCCAAGAAAGGTCCGGAAGCGCTGGCCGATGCGAAGGAAAAACGGGACAACGGCTTCCAGATTTTCTATGTGTTCATCAACATCGGCGGCGTGATCGCGCCTTTCGTGGCCCCCATCATCCGGGACTGGTTCTTGAAAACCAAGGATCTCGTGTACAACGCCGACCTTCCGCGCCTGTGCCACAAGTTCATCATGGGAACCATGTCGGGCAACGACATGGACAACCTGACGATGCTGACCCAGAACTTCTCGGGTGCCGCGGAGAACCTTTCCAATTTCTGCCAAAACTACCTTCGCGTGTATAACACGGGTGTGCACCTTTCCTTCATCGTTTCGGTGATCGCCATGCTGATTTCCCTATTCATCTTCATTGCCGTCCGCCACAAACTGCCGAATCCTGTGAAAAAGGTCAAGGCCAGTGTCCAGGAGTATACCGAGGCGGAGCGCATCGCCGACGCCAAGGAAATCAAGCAGCGCATGGCCGCTCTGTATGCCGTTCTCGGTATCGCTGTGTTCTTCTGGTTCTCCTTCCACCAGAACGCCCAGTCGCTGTCGATCTTCGCCCGTGACTTCGTGGACACCAGCGCCCTTCCTCCGGAAATCCTTCAATTCATCAATCCTTTCTTTGTGATCGTGCTGACGCCGGTGATCATGTGGCTGTTCGCCCGTCTGACCCGCAAGGGAAAGGAAATCTCCACGCCCAAGAAGATTGCCCTGGGCATGTTCATCGCCGCTTGCGCGTACCTTTTCCTGATCGTTGTCGCCGTCATCCATCACTATCCTTCCGGAGACGCATTCAAGGCATTGGAAGAGAGTGTCAAGATGAGTATGAAGACCACCCCCGGCGTGTTGATCGTGACCTATTTCTTCCTGACCGTGGCAGAACTGTTCATCTCCCCGCTCGGCCTGTCCTTCGTTTCGAAGATCGCTCCACGTCACATGGTAGGCAAGTGCCAGGGTCTGTGGCTGACGGCCACGGCCATCGGCAATCTCTTCATTTTCCTCGGTGTCAAGATGCTGAACGCATTCCCTCAACAGTGGATGACTTGGGGCGTCTTCGCCTTGATCTGCCTGGCCTCCATGGGCATCATGGTCGGCATGTTGAAATGGCTTGAAAGAGTGGCGAAATAACCCGCTTCCTCCGGCATGGACATGGACAAGAAAAGGTCATTCGGCGTTCGGGCCATGGAGTCGTTCCTGCGGCTCCATGCACGGCTGCCGCTCGGATACCACTACGCCTGGGGACGGTTCATCACCTGGCTCGTCCGGGATGTGTTCCGCTACCGGAATGACGTGGTACTCACGAACGCGGCGCGCAGTTTCCCCGACCTGGATTATGATGCGATCAAGGACATCTACAGGCAGTTCTATGTCCATTTCGGCGAACTTTTCGCCGAGGCCGTCTGGTTCTCTGGCTGCCGCGGGGAAAAGGGCCGGCAAAAGCTCATCCGGCAGCACATCTGCGAGATCGAAAACATCGACGAATTCAATGCCTTCTACGACCGCTCTTCGTCCGTGATGCTCCTGAATTCCCACGCCGGGAACTGGGAACTGATGGGCGGGGTGGGCCAGTATGACAACCTCGCCCCTGGCAAGCGCACCTGGACGGACAAGGAGGTCGTGGTCCTGTACCGCGCCCTGTCCAGCAAGTTCTGGGACCAGGTGATGGCCGACGGGCGCTGCGCCCCGGTCTCGGACCGTGATTTCGAGGGCTACGTGGAAGGAAGCGCCATCCTCCGCTATGCCATCTCGCACCGGAAAGAGAAGAAGCTCTATATCTTCAACACGGACCAGTATCCTTACTGGCAGGCGGGCCGTTTTTCCGTCGGCGAATTCCTGCACCAGGATACCCTCGCGATGGGCGGCGGCGCCTCCATCGCCTGCAAGATGGGCATGTCCGTGGCCTATATCCGCTGGTACCGGACGGAACGCGGCCATTACCGCCTGACCTTCGTCCCCCTCGTGGAAAACGCGTCGGAAACCACCCCGGAAGAACTCATGAAACTGTATTACAAGCATCTGGAGGAGGATATCCAGGCCCAGCCCTGGAACTACCTCTGGACGCATAAACGTTGGAGAAAACAATGAATCTGAAAGCCTTTGCCGCCGGCCTGCTCCTGGCCGTCCCCGCCGTCCTGTCTGCGCAGACTGTGACTTACAGCCTCCCCAAGACGACCGTCACCGTGGAGGTGGATGCCGTGCAGGAATCCTTCTTTGCCGGCCCGTACGCCGCCTATGCCAAGCGTTTCCTCGGAATCGACGTCCGTGAGATGGACGCCTCCCGTTCGTATGTGAAGGAAGTCCGCCTCGTCACCCGGGTGGAGGCCGATCCGCAGGCCCGCTACTCCGTGGACACGAAGGGGGTCGAGGACCGCTTCCTCGCCCTGACTTCCCAGGGCCTGGTCTCCTTCCAGGACAAACTGGAAGCCGGCGACCTCGTCTGGCGGTTCAACCCGCAGCCGGAGGCCGATTTCGGCGCCAAGGGCGTGACCTCCCAGACCCGGACGGAGACCCGCACCATCTGGAAGGAAGTCGAGACGGACACCGCTTTCGTGCGCGTCCCCGTCGAAGAGGCTTACCAGATCCAGAAAACCCCTGAGATGAAGGCGCAGGAAGCCGCGGACATGGTCCTGAAGGCCCGCCGGGAGCGTTTCAACATCTCCACCGGCAATACCGACGCCACCTTCAGCGGGGAAGCGCTCGGCGCCGCCATCGCCGAACTGGACCGGGTGGAGAAGGAATACCTGACCCTTTTCACCGGCTATACCGTCACCCGGGAGCAGAGCGGCTCCTTCGACGTCGTCCCTTCCGGTTCCACCCGCAAGTATACGGCCTTCCGCCTGAACGGCAAGGAGGGTCTCGTGACCGAAGGCCAGGGCACCGTCTATTCCCTGGAATTCGATCCGGAGGAAGTGTCCGACCCGCAGGCGGCCGTCCGGGACACGAAGTCCGTGGTCCATTACCGGATCCCCGCGGTCTGCAACGTGCGGCTGACCTCCGGCGGACGCACCCTCTTCGAGAGCCGCGTGCCCGTGTACCAGCTGGGCATCGAAGCGCTCTACCCCTTGAAATAACAACACATATAACACTGTATCAATATGAGTATCAAAGATTTGGAACCCAAAGTGGTATGGGGTAACTTCTATGGCCTGACGCAGGTCCCCCGCCCCTCCAAGCACGAAGGAAAAGTCATCGAATATCTGCTCCAGTGGGGCAAGGACCACGGGGTCGAAGTCTTCAAGGACGAGACCGGCAACGTGATCTTCCGCGCACCGGCCACTCCGGGCTATGAGAACCGCCGCGGCGTCATTCTTCAGGGACACATGGACATGGTCCCGCAGAAGACCTCCGATTCCGACCACAATTTCCTGACGGATTCGATCAAAGCCTATGTCGACGGCGACTGGGTCACCGCTGACCGCACCACCCTCGGCGCCGACAACGGCATGGGCGTGGCGATGGGTCTCGCCGTCTGCGAGGACAAGTCCGTGGAACACGGTCCCATCGAGGTCCTCGTGACCTATGACGAGGAAACCGGCATGACCGGCGCGACGGCGCTGAAACCGGGCATCCTTCAGGGAGACATCCTCATCAACCTGGATTCGGAGGAAGAAGGCGAACTGTGCGTCGGCTGCGCCGGCGGCCTGGACGTCGCCGCGGAGTTCAAGTACCGCAAGTATCCCGTGAAACCCGGCTGGAAGGGCCTGAAGCTTACCGTCAAGGGCCTCCAGGGCGGTCACTCCGGCATGGACATCTCCCTGTACCGCGCCAACGCGAACAAGGTGATGGCCCGCATCCTCCTTCCGCTGATGGAGGTGTTCGGCGTGCAGGTGGTCAGCTTCACGGGCGGCTCCCTGCGGAATGCCATCCCGTTCGAGGCCGAGGTCGAGGCCGTCGTCCCCGGCGAGAACCTGGAGTCCGTCAAGAAGCTCATCGGCAACATCTTCGATGAGATTAAGGCCGAGTTCAAGGACAGCGATCCTGGCGCCGTGCTCTATGTGGAAGACGTTCCCGCCGCTCCGAAGTTTATCCAGGGCAGCGTGATGCTGAACGTGGTCAAGGCCCTGCTGGCCTGCCCTTCCAACGTCATCCGCATGAGCCAGGTGATGGAAGGCCTGACCGAGACCTCCATCAACATGGCCATCGTCCGCACGGAGAGGGGCCGGGCCACCGTCCATTCCCTCATGCGCAGCGCAGTGGATACCGCGAAGGCCGCCCTGGCCCAGCGCGTCCGCTGCATCTTCGAGCTCGCCGGTGCCGACGAGATCGAGTTCAAGGGCGGTTACAGCGGCTGGACCCCGAAACTGGACACCCCGATGAACAAGGTGATGATGGAGCAGTTCCAGAAGGTGTATGGCTACCCGATGAAAATCATGGCCACCCACGGTGGTCTCGAGTGCGCCCTCCTCGGCGCCAAATACCCGAATTGGGAGATGGTCTCCATCGGACCCACCATCAAGTATCCGCATTCCCCGGACGAGCGCGTGAACATCGCTTCTGTCGGCCGTACCTGGGAATACCTCAAGGAGGTTCTGAAGAACGTACCTGAGAAGTAACATATCCCTTCCCGTGGCCGAAGTCGCGGGAACGGTCAATCGTGCCTTGTCGGAGCGGGGCGGAGCGGTGGTGACCGCCCCGCCCGGCGCCGGCAAGTCCACGTTATTGCCTCTCACGATCCTGGAATCCTTGTCGGAAGGAAAGGTCGTGATGCTGGAGCCGCGGCGGGTCGCCGCCCGGCAGATCGCCGAGCGGATGGCCTGGATGCTGGGGGAGCCCGTCGGGAAGACGGTCGGTTACCGGATGCGGTTCGAGCAGTGCGTGTCCGCCGGGACGCGGATCGAGGTTGTCACGGAAGGCGTCCTCGTCCGCCGGCTTGTGGACGATCCCGGCCTGGACGGCGTAGCCGTGGTGATTTTCGACGAATTCCACGAGCGGAGCCTGACGACGGACGTGGCGCTCGCGCTTACGCGTGAGGTGCGGGCGGTCCTGCGTCCGGACCTGAAGCTGGTGCTGATGTCGGCCACCATCGACGCGACCGGACTGTGTGCCACGCTGGACCTTCCGCTGGTGGAAAGCCGCGGGAAAATGTTTCCTGTGGAGATCGTGCGCGGGAATGAAGAAGCGAAACCTGAGAATGTGGCGGAACTCGTCGCCCGGACGGTTCGGACGGCCCATCGGGAACACGAAGGGGACATTCTCGCCTTCCTGCCCGGCGAGGCCGATATCCGGCGCTGCGCAGAGCATCTCGGCGGGGCGCTGGGAACTACACAGGTCTTTCCGTTGTACGGGATGCTCTCGGGCGCGGACCAGCGTCGGGCCATTGCGCCCAGCGCGCCGGGGGAGCGGAAGATCGTCCTGGCTACCCCCATCGCCGAAACGTCCCTGACGATCGAAGGCGTGCGGGTGGTCGTGGACAGCGGCTTGTGCCGCAAGCCGGTCTTCGACCCGCAGCGCGGGCTGAGCCGGCTGGAAACCGTCCGCATCAGCCGCGACATGGCCGACCAGCGGACCGGCCGTGCCGGCCGGGTGGCGCCCGGCGTGTGCTACCGGCTCTGGAGCGCGGCCACCGAGCAGCGGATGCTGCCGATCCGGGTTCCGGAGATGCTGGAAGCCGACCTCGCCCCCACGGTCCTCGCCGTCGCCGCTTGGGGAGAATCCCGCGCAGAGCGGCTTCCCTGGCTTTCCCCGCCGCCTGTCCTGTCGATGGTGCACGCGCGGGAACTCCTGCGGGAGTTGGATGCTGTGGATGAGCAGGGACGGATTACGCCGCATGGGCGTGACTTGGCAGCCCTGCCGTGCCATCCCCGCGTGGCGCAGATGCTCCTGAAGGCGGATACCCCGGAACGGAAAGCCCTGGCCGCCGACCTGGCGGCCCTGCTGGAGGAGAAAGATCCTCTGGATACGCCGGAAGCGGGTGTCTACATCCGGCTCAAGGCGCTCCGGGACGCTCGCGCCTCCCACCGGGAAGGCCGATGGAACCGGATCGTCCGTATCGCGGAACAATACAGAAAGATGGTGCGGGTCCGGGAAGACAATGACGACCCGGATCCCTTCGAGGCCGGCGCTTTGCTTGCCGCGGCCTATCCAGGGAGGATAGCCAAGGCTTGGAAGGAAGGCGTAGGGCGGTTCTGCCTGGCCGGCGGTGACCTGGCCGCCGTGGACCCGTCCGACCCCCTGGCCGCCAGCGAATGGCTGGCGGTGGGCAGCTTGCATGCCGTCCCGGGCGGGGTCGGACGCATCTTCCTCGCGGCGCCGCTGGGCGCATCGGACCTGAAACCCTACATCCGCCGGCGGGATGTCGTCGCGTGGGACAGCCGGCAGGGGAGTGTCCTCGCCCGGAGGGAATCCCGGGTGGGCCAGCTGGCCGTATCGACGCAGCCCCTTTCGGACGTGCCCCGGGAGGAAATCGTCCGCGTTCTCTGCGAAGCGGCGCGGAAGGAGGGAACCTCGATGCTGGATTTCTCCGACGAGGTGCAGGACCTGCAGCGGCGTGTCGCCGCCGTCGCCGCGTGGCACCCGGAGCTCGAACTCCCGGACCTGTCGACGGAAACCGTCCTGGACCGGGCCCCGGAATGGCTGCCGCCCTTCATCGGGAAGGCCTCGACAACGGCGGAATTGAAGCGCATCGACCTGTGCGAAGCCCTCTGGTCGCTCTTGGATTGGCCGCAGCGGCAGGCCGTGGAGCGCCTGGCCCCGTCCCATATCACGGTTCCCACCGGCAGCCGCATCCGTGTGGAATACCGGCAGGGTGCCGATGCGCCCGTCGTCCGTGTCCGGCTGCAGGAGTGCTTCGGCCTCCTGGACACGCCGCGGGTCGATGACGGGCGTAGACCTGTCCTGATGGAACTGCTTTCCCCGGGTTTCAAACCCGTCCAGTTGACGGCGGACCTCCGCAGTTTCTGGGAAGGGACCTATTTCGAAGTCCGGAAGGAACTGAAGCGCCGCTATCCCAAGCACGCCTGGCCCGAGGATCCGCTGTCCGCTGATCCCGTCAGAGGGGTCAAGAAGAAGTCGTAAGTGCTTGTTTTTCTGGAATATTCTTTCTATCTTTGCAGTCCTTTTTGGGCCCTTTGCGTTTCAGGAAGGACTTAAGTATTTAATAAACAATTAATTAACAAACAATGGTTAACCAGTACGAGACCGTATTCATTGCAACTCCCGTTTTGTCTGAGTCCCAGATGAAGGATGCGGTTGCCAAGTACACCCAGCTCATCCGCGACAATGGCGGTGAGGTTGTGTACGAAGAGGATTGGGGCCTGCGCCAGCTCGCTTATCCGATCCAGCACAAGACCACAGGTTTCTATTACCTGATCGAGTTCAAGGCCGACTCCCAGTTCGTTGCCACCCTCGAAACCCAGTATCACCGTGACGAGCGCATCATCCGCTTCCTGACCGTCGCCCTGGACAAGGACGCCGTCGCCTACGCCGAGAAGCGTCGCGCCAACAAGGCTGCCAAGGCCGCTGCCGCCGAGGCCCCGAAGACTGAAGAGTAATCAAAGGAGGACATTATCATGGCAAACGAAAATAGCGAAATCCGTTACCTCAACCCCCCGACCGTGGAGGTTCGCAAGAAGAAATACTGCCGCTTCAAGAAGGCCGGTATCAAGTATGTCGATTACAAGGACCCTGAGTTCCTCAAGAAGTTCCTCAACGAGCAGGGCAAGATCCTTCCCCGCCGGATTACCGGTACTTCCCTGAAGTTCCAGCGCAAGGTCGCCCAGGCTATCAAGCGGGCCCGTTCCCTTGCTCTCCTTCCGTATGTCACTGACCTCCTTAAATAATCTGCCTTATGGAAATTTTGCTCAAGAAAGATGTGGCCAATCTCGGCTACGCTGGTGAGATCGTCAAGGTCAAGGCCGGTTATGCGATGAATTATCTCGTGCCGCAGGGCTTCGCCACCGTGGCTACCGAGTCCGTGAAGAAGCAGCACGCGGAGACCCTCCGTCAGCGCGCGCACAAGGAGGCCAAGCTCGTCGCCGACGCCGAGGCCCTCGCCGCCACCATCAATGCGCAGGTTCTCGAAGTCGCCGCCAAGGTCGGTGAGACTGGCAAGCTCTATGGTTCCGTGACCACCGAGCAGCTCGCCGAGGCGCTCGCCGCCAAGGGCCTGAACATCGAGAAGAAGGACATCACCATCCTCGCCGCCGAGGTGAAGGAACTGGGTGAGTACGAGGCCGCCGTGAAGCTCTACAAGGGCATCAAGGGCACCTTCAAGTTCAACGTGGTCGCCGAGTAATTCCGACCCCACAGACACTGAAATCCCGACCTCTAAAGGTCGGGATTTTTGTATACCTATTTGTGTATCAGTCGGTTACTTTGCGAGAAATGAAAGGGCCGATTATTTGGTCAGATGGCCTAGGCCACGTAACTTTGCGGCAGATACCTGCCGTCCGTTTCCGGTCGATCACTCGGGCCCGTCTGCCAGTGGGGTATTGAAAAAGGGGTTGATGGAAATCAGCCCCTTTTTACATTTATTCGTCCTTCGGCTTGTCGCCGCTTTCCTTATCGGAAGGCTCCGGTTTCTCGGGTTCGTCGCCGTGGGAGTCCTTGTACTTGAAGCGGCGGATCTTCTGGGTGGCGGTTTTCTCGAAGGGCTCCTTCATCGCATCGACCTCGCCGATCTTGGAGTTCTTGCCCACTTTCTTGTTGACCCAGTCCAGGACGGCCTTCTTGCGGGCTTCCAACTCCTCGAACCATTTGTCCTCGGTGGCCTGGTCCCAGTCGATGGCATTGTCGGTGAATTTGACGAGGGCGACGAGTTTTCCGTCGCGTTCCATCACGAGGGATTCCTCCACGCCTTCGAAGTTGTTGATCACCTGCTCGATCTCCTCCGGGTAGATGTTCTCGCCGGAGGGGCCCAGGATGGTGTTGTTCAGACGGCCCTTGATGTAGTAATGGCCGGTCTCGTCCACGGTGGCGATGTCGTTGGTGTGGAACCATCCTTCGTCGTCCAGGACCTGGAGGGTGCGCTCGGGATCCTTGTAGTAGCCCAGCATCACGTTGTCGCCGCGCACGACGATCTCGCCTTCTCCATTGGCGGGGTTCACGTTGTCCAGCCGGATATCGACCTTGTAGGTGGCGACGCCGATGGACCCGAGATGCTTCTTCTTGTCCACCATCACGTTGCACACGAGCGGGGCGGTCTCCGTGAGGCCGTAGCCGATGGCGTAGGGGAACTTGCACTCGATGAGGAACTGCTCCACTGCCGGATCCAGCTTGGCGCCGCCGATGCCGAAGAAAGCGAGCTTGCCGCCGAAGGTCTTCACCATCCGCCGGCCGATGAACCAGCGGAGGACGCGGGGGATGTGCTGGTCGGCCCAGGAGAGGATGCGGCTCTTCTGGATCGTGGGGAGGACGCTGTTCTTGACCACCTTCTCGATGATGAGCGGGACGGAGCACACGATGGTGGGCCGGACCTTCTTCATCGCGGCGAGGAGGATGGTGGGAGTCGGCGGTTTCTGGAGCGTATAGCAGGTTGCGCCCACATAGAAGGAATACAGCGTGGATACGCTCATCTCATAGGCGTGGGCGGCCGGCAGGATACTCAGGAAACGGTCTTTCTTGAAGGCGGGCTTGGCCTTGAAGGCCGCCGCCAGGTTGCTCGAGAGGTTGCGGTGGCTGAGCATCACGCCCTTGGCCTTCCCGGTGGTGCCGGAGGTGTAGATGATGCAGGCCAGGTCGTCCGGCGCCGGGTCCTTCACCCAGCCGTTGCACTTGAAGTCCTCCTTGTTCTTCTTGAGGAACTCGAAGGTCTCGATGTCGATGATCAGGGTGAGCTTCGCCTTGCACTCCTCGCTCAGCTTGGGCATCATCCGCTTGGAGATGAAGATGGCCTTGGATTCGGAGTGGTTGAGGATGTTGGTGAGCTCGTGCTCGGAACTGTCGGGGAGGACGGGGACCGCCACGCGGCCGAAGGCCGTGGCGGAGAAGAACGCAACGACCCAGTTGGGCATGTTCTGCGAGAAGATGGCTACGCGGTCGCCGTGCTTGATCCCGAAGCGGGACATCCGCTGGGACAGGCGCTCGGTCTTCGTGCGGAAATCCGCGTACGTATATTGCTGGCCGCCGTCCACGAACTGGTAGGCGATGCGTTTCGCATAGTTGGTGGTGGCGTAGTCAAAGACCTTGCGAAGGGTCGTACAGGTGTTCTCGCGGTTTCTGTATCTCCGCCAGGCTTTGTAGGGACTCTTGATTTTCTTTGCCATGTAGGTTGTTCAAGTTCGTTAAGGGACGATGAATCCGTCCTTGTGCTTCCCTTGGATGCCCATCGGACGGTAGATGTCGTAGATGCGCTGCATGTCGGCCTTGGGATCGTCGGTGAGTTCGATCGGCTCGCCCACGCTGATACGCTTGCGGCCCCAGTCATAGTAGCCCACGTACACGGTCGCGCCCGTCTCCCGGGCGATCAGGTGGAAACCGGTCTTCCAGCGCTTGACGGCCTTCCGGGTGCCCTCCGGGGCGATGGCGAGGTGGAACTCCTCCGCCTGGTCCATCTCGTGGATCAGGCTCCGGACCATCGAGGCCGCGCTGTCGCGGTCCACGGGGACGGCGCCGCAGGCGTGGAGGATGGGGCCCAGGGGCCAGAAGAAGAACTCTTTCTTGATCATGATGTGGGCCACCTTGCCGAACTGGGTGTAGAACAGGTAGCTGACGAGGAAGTCCCAGACGCTCGTGTGGGGGACGCCGAGGACGATGGCTTTCTTTTCCTTCATGGGACCGCCGATGCTCTCCCAGCCCATCCGGCGCAGGAGTTTGCCGCAGAACTTGGCCCATCCGGGACGCACGGTGCTCTTGATCTTGCTCATAGTCTGTCTAGATGTTTACGTCTTCAAGTTCTTCCTCGCTCCGGAGGTTTTCCATGATGAACCGCTGCCGTTCGGCGGTGTTGTCGCCCATGTAGAACTCCATGATCTCGGAGATGGACTCCTCGTCGGCCAGCTTGACCGGGTCCAGGCGCATCTTCTCGCCGATGAACTCCACGAATTCGTGGGAGGAGATTTCACCGAGTCCTTTGAACCGGGTGATCTCCACCCCGGTCTTCAGTTCCTTGACGGCCTTCTCTTTCTCGTCGATGGAATAGCAGTAGCGCGTGGATTTCTTGTTGTGGACGCGAAAGAGGGGCGTCTGCAGGATATGGACGTGGCCGCGGCGGATCAGGTCCGGGTAATACTTCATGATGAAGGTGAGGACCAGCATCCGGATGTGCATGCCGTCGTCATCGGCATCGGTGGCGACGATGATGTTGTTGTAGCGGAGGTCGTCCAGGTCCTCCTCCACGCCGAGGGCGGAGACGAGCAGGTTCAGCTCCTCGTTCTCGGCCACCTTCTTCCGGCTTTCCTTGAAGCAGTTGATGGGTTTTCCGCGCAGGGAGAACACGGCCTGCGTGTTTGCGTTGCGGACCTTGGTGATGGTACCCGACGCGGAGTCGCCCTCCGTGATGAAGATGGAGGTCTTCTCCCGCTCGTCCTCCTTGTTCTTCAACGGCTTGTCGTTGAAGTGGATGCGGCAGTCGCGGAGCTTGCGGTTGTAGACATTGGCCTTCTTGTTCCGCTCGCGGGTCTTTTTCTGGATGCCGGCGATTTCCTCGCGCTCGGCCTGGGACTCCTTGATCTTCTTCTCGATGACCGGGACGATGTCCAGGTTCATGTGGAGGTAGTTGTCCAGGTTCTTGGACACGAAGTCGTTGATGAAGCTGCGGATGGTGGGACCGCGGTCGATGGCGGAACTGCCGTCCTTGTTCTTTACCTGCCGTTCCCACATGTAGGTGGAGCCGAGCTTGGTCTTGGTCTGGCCTTCGAAGATGGGTTCCTGGATCTGGATGGCGATGGCGCCCACCACGCCCTGGCGCACGTCCTCGGGCTTGTAGTCCTTCTTGAAGAAGTCCTTGAAGGTCTTGGCGATGGCCTCGCGGTAGGCGGCGAGATGGGTGCCGCCGTCGCGGGTGTTCTGGCCGTTCACGAAGGAGGAGATGTTCTCGCCGTAGCTGTTCCCGTGGGTGAGGACGATCTCGATGTCCGGACCTTCCAGATGGATGAGCGGGTAGAGCGGCTTCTCGGACATGTTCTCGGTGACGAGGTCCAGCAGGCCGTTCTCGCTCTTGTAGGGCACGCCGTTCAGGACCAGGGTGAGGCCTTTCTTGAGGTAGGAGTAGTTCTTCACCATCGTCTCCACGATGTCCATGTGGAAGGAGTATCCTTCGAACATCTGCTCATCGGGGACGAAGCGGATGAGGGTGCCGTTTTTCTCGGTGGTTTCGCGGAGACCGCTGTCGAGCAGGATGCCGCGGGAATAATGGGCGAAAGAGGACTGGCCGTCGCGGAAGGATTCCACCCAGAAGTCGGAGGACAGGGCGTTCACGGCCTTGGTGCCGACACCGTTCATGCCCACGGATTTCTGGAAGGCTTCCGTGTCGAACTTGCCGCCGGTATTCAGCTTGGACGTGACGTCCACCACGCTGCCGAGGGGAATGCCGCGGCCGAAGTCGCGCACGGTCACGGACTTGTCCTCATCGATGGTGATGTCGATGCGCTTGCCGAAACCCATCGAGAACTCGTCGACCGAGTTGTCGATGACTTCCTTCAGGAGCACGTAGATGCCGTCTCCCTGCCGCTCACCGTTGCCCAGGCGGCCGATGTACATGCCGGAACGTCTCCGGATGTGCTCGTACCACTCCAGGGTGATGATGTTCTGCTCGCCATAGTCGGCCCCGTTCTTCTTCAGCGTCTCTTCTGCCATGATTGCCCGTTTACTCTATCTTGCAAATTTACGGAATTATCCCGAATTATTCAACCTTTGCCCTTTCCGCCGAAATGTGTATTTTTGTACGAACGAATGGAAAAGATATGAACAAGATCCTGTATGTCATCGCGGCCGCCACGGTTCTCCTCGCCACCGGCTGCAAGAAGGAAGAAGTAGTCGACCCGACCAAACCGACCATCAATTGGGATAGCAACGTCGGATTCGCGCAGGTGGAAATGACCGCGACCCTGGATGCGGGTATCACCGTCCTTGCTCCTGGAAAGATCCAGATCCTGGAATTGGTGCTGAACCTCGGTGCGAACAACAATCTGGTCAACCAGTACATCAAGATTCAGAGCAACAAAAGTGTGAACGGATCCAATCCGATCTTGGACTTGGTGGATGACGATTCTGCCGCCAATCTTTTGGGTGGGCTCGGCATGCGTGTGGGCTCTTCCTTACGGGACAGGACGGAGTTGAAACTTGACCTTCAGAAGATTCTGGAGAGAATCCTTCTGGGGCAGCCCGTGGAGAACAATTCTACCTTTACGATTGAAATCCGTGCTACGGATCAGTCTGGCAACTACGTATCCAGGACGGCCAAGTTCCATTTCACGGCTGCTCCTTCGATTTCTTGGCCGAAGAATCCGAACTTTGCCGTCGTGGAACTGGACGCCGCCGAGATAGAGTGCAAGGTGGCGGTCTGGTCGCCGGGCAAGATAGAGAAGATGACGGTGACCCTCGAGGAGGGAGCCGCCCCCGCTCTAGTTTCATTCGTGAAGAAACGGACGACGGGCGAGACGACGGTCATCGACCTGGTCCATGACGAATTGGTCAAAGACTCTTTCAAGAACTGGTTCCCGTCCGGAAACGCCGTGGCCGGCAAGGAGCAGGTCGTCCTTGACTTCGGATTCATGTTCCAGCAGAAATACGACCTGGAATCCTCCAACAACAGTTTCATCGTCTTTGTGGAGGACAAGAACGGAAAGCAGACCGTCCAGCCGGTCAAGTTCAAGAAGAACTGATTATTTGATCTGCCCGACGAGGAACAGGTTGATGAGCGGGCGGGCCGGACAGTTGGTGGTCAGGGTGAGCATGACGACCGTCTCGCCCTTGGGGAGTCTGGACGTGTCCAGCGTGACCGGGATGCTACCTTTCCCCTGGGCGGCGGTATCGCCGGGGAGGGTGGCCTTGAAGCCGTCCGCATCGGCATCCAGGCTGTAGAACTTGAGGGCGGACTTGCCCTTGTTCGTGTAGGTGAAGGACGCCTTGACCTGGGTGCCGGCCGTCACGGTGCCGAAGGAGACGGTGCTCTCGTCGAAAATGCACTGGGCGGCATTCTTCCGCTGCTCCGGTGTCCAGGAAGCAAAATTGCCCCGGGTGAGGGCCGTGACGGTGACGGGCTTCGCGGCCTTCGTGCCGTTGATGACCGGCGTTGCACTGTACACGTGCTTGCCCCAGAGGGCCGGATCCGCCTTCACGGAGAATCGGAGGGCGGCCGTTTCTCCGGCCGGTACGGTGGCGGGAACCACCTCGATGGTCAGGTTGGGGGAGACGTTGGTGAAGGAGACCTTCATCGGCTGCTTCCCGAGGTTCGCGATCTTCGCCTCGTCCGAGGAGGACTCGCCCTGGAGGACGTTCGAGACCTTGTAATTCAAGGATTTCAGGCCCATGGACCCGAGCTTCACGGCTCCGAAGAGTTCGGAGATGGGCTTTTTCTTCTCATGCACCTGGCCGCGCAGCCGCAGGATGACGGGCTTGCTCACACCGGCGATATAGACGGTGAGGGTCTTGTCGAAGGGGACGGGGCCGTCCTCGTTCTTGTACGTGGCCGAGATCTTGCCGGTCTTGCCGGGCTGGAGGGGCTCCCGAGTCCACTGCGCGTCTGTGCAGCCGCAGGAAGTCACCACCTCGTAGATGGCGATGGGGTCCTTGCCGATGTTCTTGACCGTGAATACGCAAGTTTGGGGGCCGTCGTCGATGCTGATGTCGCCGAAATCGTGGACGGTCTTGTCGAACTCCACGACCTCGCCGACCTGGAGTCCGTCCTCCGTGCTGTCGTCGGGCACGACGGCCATGGTCGGATTCTCGGTTGTCTGGCCCAACTCTTGCAAAGCCTTATTCACCTCCGCGCTCCTGGCGTTGCGGCAACTGCAGGCGGCGAGCAGGATGGCGGCGCAGTATAATACGTGTTTCATCATGCGACAAAGTTACAAGTCGATTGTTTGAAAAACAAATTTAATGCCTATATTTGCATACCATTTAGGAAGACACTACAACAATTTAAAGAAACGAAACTATGGCTTACGTAATCAATCCCGATCTCTGCATGGCTTGTGGAACCTGCCAGGGCGAATGCCCGACCGGCGCCATCAAGGAAGGCGATGTGTACAGCATCGACCCGGATGTCTGCATCGACTGCGGCACTTGCGCCGGCGTCTGCCCGTGCGAGGCCATCGCTCCCGGCGAGTAATCTCCGGAACACATTGAAAATCAAAACTCCCGACCATCCGGCCGGGAGTTTTTTTGTCATCTCGAGCGAAATCGGGAGCTCTGTTATTCCGCTTCGGCGGTGTTCGCCGGCTTCATCACGATTTCGGCGAGGTTGTCGGCCGCGAGGATTTCCTGAAGGAACTTCTGGATGCTTTCCTTGGTCAGGCTGTTGAGAGCGGCTTCCCGGGCGGCGTCCCCGTCCTTGCCGTAATCGAGGTAGTCCTTGATCCGGCTGCGCCAGTAACTGTTGCTCACGCGGCTTTCCGGGAGGTTCTTCTTCAGGTTGAGGACGGCGCTGTTCACTTCGTCATCGGTCGGGCCGTTGGCGGCCAGGTCGCGGATGCCCTCGATGGCCAGGCTGCGGAGTTTGTCGCACAGGGAAGGACGGCAGGCGAAGACGACCTGGATGATGACCTGCTCCGTGGGACGGCGCTGGATCATGCCCTGGCTGGAGGCGCCGTAGGTGCCGCCTTCATCCTCGCGGAGGGAATTGGTGTAGCGGATGTCCAGGATGTAGGAGATGGCGTCGAGGGCGGCCTGGCGCTCTTCGGTGTAGGCCAGCGGGGCGGACCAGACCTGGGCGACGGTGCTCATCGGAGTCTGCATGCCCACGGCGAAGACATTCTCGATGCGGCCCGGAACGACATCCTCGTGGGTATCGACCCACTTGGTGGCCTTCTTGCCCTTCGGGAGGGAACCGATGTACTTCTCCACCAGCGGCTTGAGCGTATCGAGGTCCACGTCGCCCACGATGACCATCGTGGCGCCGGCCGCGTCGGAGAACAGGCGGCGGTAGTTCTTCTCGATGGTGGCGAGGCTGGCCTTGCCGAGCTTCTCGGCGGAGATCATCTCGCGTCTCGGGGTATTGTACAGGGTCTTGAACACTTCCTTCTGGAGCTTGTAGTTGGGCTGGTTCTCCAGGTTGGGCAGGACGGCCGTGATCTGGTTGATGCCGTTGTCATACTCGTCCTGGTCGAAGCGGGGATCGGTATAGAACAGATACACGAGCTGGAGGGCGGTCTCCAGGTCCTTGACGGAAGAACTTCCGCCGATACCGTGCTCGAGACGGTCGATGTACGGAGTCACGCTCAGGGTCTTGCCGGTGAGCATCTTGGAAACCTGCGTGCCGGTGAATCCGGAGACACCGGCGTTGTTCATCCACAGACCCCAGATGTTGTCGTCGAAGGAGGCGATGTCCGCATCGGAAATGAGGCTCGCGCCGCCTTCCTTGGAGAGATTGAACAGGATCTGGTCCTTGGTGTATTCGGTCGGGAGGACGATGACCTTGACACCGTTCTTGAGGGTCCATTCGGTCGCGTCATAGATGGTCTTGCCGGTCTTCTTGACCGCGGCGCCCTTGAGGAGGGCGGGATTCAGGAATTCGGAAGCGATCTCTTCCCCTTCCATCGGCTTGATCTCGGAGGCCTTCACTTCGGCGATGGCGTCGAGGATCTGCTTCTCGGTCGGGGTGGCGATGCCGGCCTTCTCCGGTCCGGAGTAGATGATGACCAGGTTCTCGGCCATCAGCTGGGGAGTCAGCATCGACAGGACCTGGGCGTTGATGCCGGCTAAGAGCTGCTGGACGATCTGCAGTTCGGTTTCGGGCTCCATGAAGGGCTCGTTGTCGAAGAAATGGGACAGGATCGGACGGACGAACTCGGGGTTCTTGCGGGTCGGGGCCTTCTTGACGGCGTTCTCGCAGATGTTCAGGATGTTCGTCTTGGCGCGGTTCACCTCGTCGTCGCTGAATCCGAAGCGCTTCATGCGCTCGAGTTCGGTGTAGAAGGCCTTGAAACCGCCCAGGATGTCGTCTTCCTTGAGGGCGACGTCGGCCATCTCGGCCTCGATGTCCTCATAGATCATGTCGCCGAAGCCGAAGCTGGCGGAGAGGTACGGGCTGTCGGGCTTGGAGGTGATGTCGGTGAAGCGCTCATACATGATGTTGCTGATGATCGCCTTGATGTACTGCGTCATCTGGCCGATGGCCGTGGCGTTCAGCTGTTCGGGCTGGGCCTCGCTGCGCCAGGCCAGCTCGATGGACGGATTGGTGGTTTCCGGGTCCGTGATGATGCCCACGATGGGGTCGGCATGGGCCACGATGGCCAGGTGCTCCTTCGGCTGCGGATTCTCGCATTTCGGAATCACAGAGAAGATCTCCTTGATCTTGGCCTCCGTGCGGTCCACGTCCACGTCACCGACGACCACGACGGCCTGCATGTCCGGGTGGTACCAGGTTGCGTAGAAGTTGTGGAGGCTCTCCGGCTTGAAGTTCTCCAGGCTTTCCTGCTGGCCGATGAGCGTGCAGCGCTCCATCTTGGTCCCTGCGAACCAGTAGGGGAGGGAACGTTCCATCGTACGCCACGAGGCGTTACGGCGCTGGCGGCGCTCCTCGATGATGACGCCGCGCTCTTTGTCGATCTCGACCGGGTCGTTGTTCACGAAATGCGCGTAGTCGCACAGGATCATGAGGCAGGTGTCCACGACGGAGGGACGCTCGACCGGGATGTTGTTGAGCATGTACTGGGTTTCCTCGAAGCCGGTGGAGGCGTTGATGTTCGCGCCGAACTCGGCGCCGATGGAACGGAGATAGTCCAGGATGGCCTTGTCAGGGAAGTGCTGCGTGCCGTTGAAGCACATGTGCTCGAGGAAGTGGGCGAGACCGTCCTGGTCGGGCGTTTCCTGGATGGCACCCACGTTGGTGGCGAGATAGAATTCGGCCCGTCCGGCGGGAAGCTCGTTGTGACGGATGTAATAGGTCAGTCCGTTGTCCAGATGGCCGACACGGACGGCCGGATCGTTGGGGAGGGGGGCCATCGCCTGCTGCATGGCCTGCTGCTGTTCCTGCTGCGCGCGGGCCGGGATGACGGCCAGCAGCGGGAGGAACGCAAGTGCGATCAGAAATCTTTTCATTTGTCTTATAATAAATAAAGTGTTTTCAGTCTGTTTGTAGGTACTACAAAAACTACGCCGTCCGGACAGGGCTGTCTCCTTTTGTGTATTAGCTTGCTAGTACACTGCAAAGGTACAAAGTTTTTTCGAACCTGCAAGTGTTTTCTGCATTTTTCTTCTCTAAACCCTTCTGCTTGCAAATATAGTAAATATTTATTGATAAACAATAAATTTCTCTAAAATTTCAATAAATTTGTTTTTATGCTCTGAAATCGCTTACTTTGTGTTCAGTTATAAGGAACCCTTATCATGCTGGATGATTTCAGACTGCGTGTCTTTATGATGGTGGCCGCCGAAGGAAGCTTCACTCGGGCTGCCCAGCACCTGGGTGTCTCCCAGCCCGCCGTGAGCCAGAATATCGCCGAACTGGAGAAGCAGGTGGGGGCCGTCCTCTTCGAGCGGAAACGGGGCGAAGTGACGCTGACGCCCGAAGGATACGTGTTCAAGGACTATGCAGCCAAGATTCTCCACTGGTATGACGCCACCGACGCGCTCTTCGGCAGTGCCGGCAAAATGACGGTGAACCGTCCCGTCCGCATTGCTGCGACAGACTTCGTCGCAACCCATTTCCTCCCGGATCTGTTGCGGGACCTGCTGGCTGTCACGGCGACCAGTTTCATTATCGATACTTATCCTGAGAGTGCCTTTCCTGAATCCATGGACGCGGACCTCTATTACTTCACTTCCGCCCGGGGGGATACGCTCAATTTCGATGCGGGCTCCATCGTGGGCACGGTCCAGGCCGCCCTGGTCACCGCCGGACCCGATTTCCCGGAAGAACCCCGCTATGCCGTCTGGGCTCCTTACCGTCCGCAGGTGAGCCAGGATATCTATGCCCGGTCCGTCCTGGTTTCTGACAGCCTCCCTGTGCTCCTGGACCTCATCCGCACCAATGCGAATATGGTCGGTGTCATCCCTTCCCGGGCCGCTGGAAACCTGATTATCCATCCGGACCCCCTCCCGCATCTCCAGCAGGACCTCCACCTCCGCATCTCCGACGCCTTCTCCCGCTCCACCATCGCCCAATGGCTCTCTTCCCGCTTCGCTGAATAAGCGGGACTGGGATCTTATATAGGGAGGAGACACAGGTGTCCGGGGGCTTGTCCACCCCCGGACAAGTATAGGGGGAGGGGCCCGACGGATACAAGTTATTTGCGACAGCAAATGACGCAGGAGACGTTGGGAGGGGCCGGAGCGAAGCGGAGTCCCCCGGACACCTGTGTCTCCTCCCATATGATCCCAGAGACCTTTAATCAAAAGAGGGATGACCCGGTGGGCCATCCCTCTTTTCATGTATTCAACAGGCAATTACTTGCCGGCGAGGCGCTTGTAGGTGTTCAGGCGGACCTTGGCGAATTCCTCGGTCTTGGCGAGGAGCTCGTCGGCGCTCTCCGGGAACATCTTGTACAGGGACGCGAAGCGGACCTCTCCTTTCAGGAAGTCCTGGAACTTGCTCCAGTCGGGCTCCTTGGAGTCGAGGGTGAACGGGTTCTTGTCCGTGCCTTCGAGAGCCGGGTTGTAGCGGTAGAGGTGCCAGTAGCCGCAGTCGACGGCGAGCTTCTCTTCCTTCTGGCTCAGGCCCATGCCCGCCTTCAGGCCGTGGTTGATACACGGGGAGTAGGCGATGATGAGGGACGGACCGTCATAAGCCTCGGCTTCCTTGATGGCATTGAAGAACTGCACCGGGCTGGCGCCCATGGCAACCTGCGCCACATAGACATAGCCGTAGCTGATGGCCATCATGCCGAGGTCCTTCTTGCGGATCTTCTTGCCGGAGGCGGCGAACTTGGCGATGGCGCCGACCGGGGTGGCCTTGGAGGACTGGCCGCCGGTGTTGGAGTACACCTCGGTGTCGAGAACCAGGATGTTCACGTTCTCACCGCTGGCGAGGACGTGGTCCAGACCGCCGAAACCGATGTCGTAGGAGGCACCGTCACCACCGATAATCCACTGGCTGCGGGCCGGGATGAAGTGCTGGAATTCCACAAGCTTCTTGCAGATGTCGCAACCGCACTCCTGCGCGAGCGGGACGATCTTGTCCGCAACCTCACGGGTGACGGCGGCATCCTTCGGAGCCTCGAGCCACTTGGCGGCGAGTTCCTTGATCTCCTGGCTGCAGCATTCGCACTCCAGGGCCTGCTTCATCGTGGAGGCAACGGTCTCGCGGATGCGGTCGGAACCGAGGTGCATGCCGAGACCGAACTCGCAGAAGTCCTCGAACAGGGAGTTCTGCCAGGCCGGGCCGTGGCCCGCGGCGTTGGTGCAGTACGGGCTGGCCGGGAAGGACGCGCCGTAGATGGAGGAGCAACCGGTCGCGTTCGCGATCATCATGTGGTCGCCGAACAGCTGGGTGATGGCCTTGATGTTCGGGGTCTCACCGCAGCCGGCGCAGGCGCCGGAGAACTCGAAGAGCGGCTGGGCGAACTGGGAGTTCTTCATGTTGGCGAACTTGTTCACATACTCCTTGTAGCCGACCTTCTTGTTCAGGTAGTCGAAGTTGGCCTGCTCGGCCTCGTGCTGGATGTACGGGACCATGCTGAGGGCCTTGTCCTTGGCGAGGCAGACGTCCACGCAGTTGCCGCAACCGGTGCAGTCGTCCACGGAGACGGCGAGGGCGTACTTCCAGTCCTTGAGGTTCGCCTTGCCCTGGGCCATCTTGACGGTGGCGGGAGCGGCGGCGGCTTCCTCGTCGGTGAGGAGGAACGGACGGATGGCGGCGTGCGGGCAGACGAAGGCGCAGCTGTTGCACTGGATACACTTCTCTGCGTCCCACATCGGGACCATCACGGCGACGCCGCGCTTCTCGAAGGCGGCGGTGCCGGCCGGCATGGTGCCGTCGGCGTACGGCATGAAGGCGCTGACCGGGAGGGTGTCGCCGGCCTGGGCGTTCACGATGTCCGCGACTTCCTTGACGAAGGCGGGAGCCAGACGGTCCTTGTTCGGGTTCTCGAACTTGGCGGTCAGGTTGGCCCACTCGGCAGGGATGTGGATCTCGGTGTACTCACCGCCGCGGTCGACGGCCGCGTAGTTCATGTTCACCACGTTCTCACCCTTCTTGCCGTAGGACTTCACGATGGCGTCCTTCATGTACTTCACGGCGTCCTCGTAGGGGATGATGCCCGTGATCTTGAAGAAGGCGCTCTGGAGGATGGTGTTCGTGCGGTTGCCGAGGCCGATCTCCGCGGCGATCTTGGTCGCGTTGATGATATAGACCTTGATGTGCTTCCGGCCGATGATCGCCTTGGCGTTGTCCGGGATGTTCTTGATGGTCTCTTCCTCGTCCCAGAGGCTGTTCAGCAGCAGGGTGCCGCCTTCCTTGATGCCCTTCAGGACGTCATACTTGCGGAGGTAGGACGGGACGTGGCAGGCCACGAAGTCGGGGGTGTTCACCAGGTACGGAGCCTTGATGGGCTGCTGGCCGAAACGCAGGTGCGAGCAGGTGTAACCGCCGGACTTCTTGGAGTCGTAGTCGAAGTATGCCTGGCTGTAGAGGTCGGTGTGGGAACCGATGATCTTGATGGTGTTCTTGTTGGCGCCCACGGTACCGTCGGAACCGAGACCGTAGAACTTGCACTCGGTGGTGCCGGGCTTCACGATGGAAACCTCGCTCTTGATCGGGAGGGACTTGAAGGTGACGTCATCGACGATGCCGATGGTGAAGTCGGCCTTGGGCTCCTTCATGTCGAGGTTGTCGAACACGGCGACGATCTGCGCCGGCGTGGTGTCCTTGGAGGAGAGGCCGTAGCGGCCGCCCACGATCTGGACGTTGTCCTTGCCCTGGAAGAGGGCCTTGACGTCGGTGTAGAGAGGCTCGCCCACGGCGCCGGGCTCCTTGGTGCGGTCGAGGACCGCGATCTTGCGGACGCTCTTCGGCAGGACGGCGAAGAAGTACTTCTCGGAGAACGGACGATAGAGGTGGCAGGTGATGAGGCCGTACTTGCGGCCGCGGCCCGCGAGGTAGTCGATGGTCTCCTTGATGGTCTCGGTGACGGAGCCCATGGCGACGATGATGTTCTCGGCGGTCGGGTCGCCGTAGTACTCGAAGGGACGGTAGCTGCGGCCGGTGAGCTCGGAAATCTCGCCCATGTAGCGGGCCACGATGTCCGGAACGGCGTCATAGAACTGGTTGCGGGTCTCGACGGCCTGGAAGTAGACGTCGCCGTTCTGGGCGGTACCGCGGGTGACCGGGGCGTCCGGGTTCAGGGCGCGCTCGCGGAAGCGGGCGAGAGCCTTCTCGGAAACCATCTCGCGGAGCTTGTCTTCCGGAAGGGCCTCGATCTTCTGGATCTCGTGGCTCGTGCGGAAGCCGTCGAAGAAGTGCAGGAACGGCAGGCTGGCCTTGATGGAGCTCAGATGGGCCACGGCGGCGATGTCCTGGGCTTCCTGGACGCTGCCGGAGGCGATCATGCAGAAACCGGTCTGGCGGCAGGCCATCACGTCCTGGTGGTCGCCGAAGATGGACAGGGCATGGCTGGCGAGGGCGCGGGCGGACACGTGGAACACGGTCGGGAGCATTTCACCGGCGATCTTGTACATGTTCGGGATCATCAGGAGGAGGCCCTGGGAGGCCGTGAAGGTGGAGGTGAGGGCACCAGCCTGGAGGGAACCGTGCACGGCGCCGGCGGCGCCGGCTTCGCTCTGCATCTCGGTCACTTTGACGGTCTCGCCCCAGAGGTTCTTCTTCCCATGGGCGGCCCACTCGTCGATGTTCTCGGCCATCGTCGAGGACGGGGTGATCGGGTAGATGGCGGCGTGCTCGCTGAACAGATACGCAATGTTCGAAGCGGCGAAGTTACCATCACAGGTGATGAATTTCTTTTCGTTTGCCATAATTGATAGTTAAAAGTTATGTGGATTTATTCTGATATTCCGTTGATTTCCACCTCGGGGGCGATGCGCTTCACGAGGCCCTGCAGGACCGTTCCGGGACCGATTTCGAGGAAACTGTCCGCCCCGTCCGCGACCATGTTCTGCACGGTCTGGGTCCAGCGGACCGGAGAGGTGAGCTGGCGGAGGAGGTTGTCCTTGATGACTTCCGGGTCCGTGGAAGGGAGGGCGGTGACGTTCTGGTAAATGGGACAGACGGGCATCTGGAAAGGGGTCTTGCCGATGGCTTCGGCCAGCTCCAGCCGGGCCGGTTCCATCAGCGGGGAGTGGAAGGCGCCGCTGACCGCGAGCGGGAGGGCGCGCTTGGCGCCGGCTTCCTTCATCTTCGCGCAGGCTTCGGCGACGGCCTCGGCCTCGCCGGAGATGACGATCTGTCCTTCGCTGTTGTAATTGGCCGGGATGACGAGGCCCGCACAGGAGGCGCAGATCTCCTCGACCGTTTCGGTCGGGAGCTTGATGACGGCGGCCATCGTGCCGGGGACCTGCTCGCAGCATTTCTGCATCGCGGAGGCGCGGACGGCGACGAGCCGGAGGCCGTCCTCGAAATCCATCGCGCCGGCGGCGACGAGGGCGGAGAACTCTCCCAGGGAGTGTCCGGCCACCATCGACGGAGTCTCCAGGCCGCTGCAGCGGGCCAGGACGACGCTGTGGATGAAGATGGCAGGCTGGGTGACGCGCGTAGCCTTCAGGGCCTCGGCGTCTTCCCCGAACATGATGTCCGTGATGGAAAATCCGAGGATTTCATGGGCCCTGTCCATCATCTCCCGGGCCTCCGCGCTGCGCTCATAGAGCGCCTTCCCCATGCCGGGGAACTGGGAGCCTTGTCCGGGAAAGATATATGCTTTGCTCATACGGTTTCAGTACGAAAATCTAATATCGTACAAATATAGGTATAATCGGCGAATTCCCCAAGCCCCGGAAACGGAAAAAGGCACCCAAAATCGGGTGCCTGGTAGGGACGATCGGATTCGAACCGATGACCTCTTCAATGTGACTGAAGCGCTCTAAACCAGCTGAGCTACGCCCCTGTCTGTGAAACAGGATTGCAAAGATGGGACTATTTCTTCAAAAAAACAAGGATTCCGGCTGAAAAAGTTTGTCAATCGGCGGAAACATCGTGGCGCCGCCCGTGGGCGGAAGCTTGTAACACCTTGTTTTTCAAGAGCTCCGGATAATCAGGATGCTCTTTCAGGAACTGCTCCACGATGGCATCGGCCTCGGGGGAGTTGTGGCCGCGGAGGGTGGCGGCGACCCATTGCTTGGGGAAGAAAATGTCGCCGGTGCGCTGGACATCCTGCAAGGCCTCCAGGGCCGGGCGGATGTAGCCGACGGCTTCTTCCTGGCGGAGCGGATGGTTGAGGAAACGGAGCGCGGTCTGCACCCAGGGCTCGTGGCGCCGGTTCTCCGGCCGGAGCAGGGCCTGGAAGACGCTGTCGCGGACAGCCCGCTCCGGCGAGACGGAAGGCCGGACGAAATCGAACTCGCGGAGGCGGTCGGCATGGCCGATGCGCCCGCGCTGGGTGTCGAGGATGTCCTGGGCGCGGTCAGGAAGCCGGACGGCGAGCTCCAGGGCGAGGTTCGTATAATCCGTTTCGTTCAGCGTCACGCCCGGCCAGGGAGCCTGGCTCTTCCAGACATCGTAGAGCGCCTCCGTGACAGCCTGACGCCGCTGGAATCCAGCCAGGGTGCGGAAGGCCGAAGACTGGGCCTTCCCCAGGGCTTTGTCGCGGGCGAGGCGTACGAAGATGCCCTCCATGTCCGGCGTCCCGGCGAGCGGCCCGTTCAGGGCCATGCCGCCGAGGTAGCCGAGGGCGGTGGACACAAGCAGTTCTTCTTTTTCGGAAGGGATGTATTCCGCGAGGAAACGGGCGAAACGTGGGGCGGGAACCCGGCCGTCCAGGTAGTTCTCGTACAGGTTCGCCAGGGCGGAAATCCGCTCCAGCGGCTTCTCGAAGTTTCCGATATGGTCCATCAGGAATGCCAGCGACAGGGAGTCATGGACAAAGAACCCGTAACCCTCGCCGGATGCGTTGAGGAGCGTGACCGCACCGATGCGGGTGACATCGACCTCCTGCGGCCACTCGAGCCCGCGCCCCCAGGGATCGCGCTGGCGGAGGGCGCCGTCGGCATCGACCGCATACACCGGCATGCCTTTCTCGGACACCCAGCTGCGGCTCCAGGCGGCGAGGTCTTCCTCCGTCCTGCGGTCCAGGATGGCAATGAGGTCGGACCAATCGGCGTTGCCGTAGCTGAAGGTGCGCAAGTATTCCTGCAGGCCTGCCCGGAAAGCTTCGGCCCCCATCCGCCTCGCGAGCATGTCCATCACGACAGGGGCCTTGTCGTATACGATGTTGCCGTAGACGAGCCCGGCGTCGGACAGGTTGGGAAGGACCTGTTTGATGGCGTTGGAACCGGCCGTCCGGTCCTCCTCGTAGGCGGTGAGGTTGAACCGCTTGAAGTCGGAAAGCGGAGCGTCCACCGCCGGGAACAGGGGACGGGTGATCTGCGCCGCGAACCAGTTGGCGAAGACCTCCTTGGTCCAGACATCGTCGAACCAGGCCATGGTGACCAGGTCGCCGAACCACATGTGGGCGGTCTCGTGGGCGATGAGTTCGGCGCGGGAAAGGAGATTGTCCACGGTCGGGTCCGGATTCAGGAAGATGCGCTTGTCCGTGAACTGGATGGCGCCGGGATGTTCCATGCCGCCGAACTGGTAGCCCGGAATGGCGATGAAGTCGTAATTCTCGTAGGGAAAGGGGATGCCCGTATAATCCTCCATCCAGCGGACGGCCGAGGAGACTTGGCGGAACACCTCCGGAATCTGGGCCAGCTTGTCGGGATCGGTTTCCCGGTAGTAGAAGTGCATCGGGAAGCCGTCGATGGTTTCCTCCGCCATCTGCCACTGGCCGGCCACGAAGGAGAACAGGTAGGTGGGGAGGGGCTTCGTATCGTTGAATGTCAGTTGCTTGCGGCCATCATCGACCGTTACTGAAAGCAGACTTCCGTCACTGACTGCCACCCATTTTTCCGGGATGTCCAGCCGGAGGGAGAAGACGGCCTTGAGGTTGGGCTGGTCGAATGCGGGGAACACCGTCCGGGCGAGGGCGGGAACGAGCAGGGTATACAAGTAGCCGTCGTTCCGGTTCAGTGCCTGGTCCCCGGGGATGAAGGTGATGTCGATGCGGTTTTCGCCCTTGCGAAGGCCGTGCAGGACGATGTGCTCGTTCCGGTAATCGATCTCTTGGGGGGTCCCGTTGACGGTCAGCTGCCGGAGGTGGTCCGCCCCTTCCCGGAAATCCAGCTGCACCGGACCCCGGCCCCGGAGCGTAAAGGTCAATGCTTCCGTGCCTTCCAGCGGCTCGGCCCTGTTCTCCGGAATCCGGAAGGCGAGTTCATAGCGGATCTGGCTGATGCGGGCGGCGCGCTCCCGGGCCAGGTCCAGGCTTACGCCGGGATCAACGGATACTTGCGCGCACCCGGCCAGCAGGCCTGCCGCGAGCAGGCCGAGGACGAGCCGTCTCATCGGACCACGACCACGTTCGGGACGATGCGCTGGCCCACATGGTCGAACTTGCCGTTGTCGCAGGGATGGTTCAAGACGCCTCCCGGAAGGGTCCACAGGGTGGAAGAGCCGCCGCCGTCCAGGTTGAGGGCTTCGACGAGGCCGAGCTTTTCGGCGAGGGCGGTGAGTTCGGCGATGGTCATGCCCTCCGCTTCCCCGGGGAAGCGGCCGTCCACGACCACGAGCCACACGCCGCCGTCGGCATCCTTGCCCATGAGCGTACGCGGGTGGCGCTTGTTATAGAACGATTTCCAATTCGGCATCTCCTCGCCGTAGATGGCTGTCACGCCGTCATCGACCAGGACCGGACCGCTCGCGAGGACTTCCCAGTCCTTCTCGAAGACGTCGGTCGTGTCAAAGGCCTCGACGCGGATCTCCTCCGGGTTCAGGACGAGCGCGCCGTTCGTCCGGAAGGTCTCCCTCGCCGTCGTGGCGCCGGTCACGAAGCCGTCGTCCTTGATGAAAGTGACGGTGGTCAGGCTGTCCATGTTGAAGTAACTGCCGTTGATGCCGGCGAACGCGTCATACTTCAGGCACAGGGCGCTGGTGCTGTCGGCCTGCTCCCGCTCGGCCGTCACGACCGTCGTCTGGAACGCGGCCGGATTGTAGCGCACGAAGGCGATGAACTGACCGTCCGCGTGGATCGTCCCGTAGAACCCGTCGGCCTTCACGGCCTTCTTGACCGTGAGTTCGTCCCCGGTGCGGAGGTCGAACACCTTTTCGGCCCCTTCCGGGATATGATTGACCGGGCGGCTGCATCCGGCGAGAACCGCAAGCGCGAGGGCGAATGTGGTTGCGAGGGCGAGTGCACTGACGCCGCCTATGTTGAGTGCTTTCATACGTGGAATCATCTTGGACCTTAACGAAGTGGAATTGTCTTGTAACTCACAAATATAACAATTGTTCGGATATCTTGCTAATCTTTCTTGCAACCCCCAACCTGGCGCGTAGGACCGGCCCTCCCGTGCGGCATTTTGGCGAAAAACCCTAATTACCGGGAAGCACGATGGTTGGCGCAGGTAGTGTCGATTCTTGGTGCAGGTGTCTGGGGTGTTTGGTGCAGGTCCCCCTTCCAAAAACACACCTGCGCCAAGGAAGCCTGGGACCTGCACGGAGGTGCCGAGAAAAGGAGCCCGGCCCCAACCCGAAATTCGCGGAGCATGTCAATGTGCCCTTGAGGCCCCTGTACGACCTAATCCGATGCTCCGCCAGCCAAAATTGTCGCGCGGAGCATCGCGATGTGCCACTGAGGGGCGTGCTGCAGGGATGGGGATGCGCTGCGAATTTTGGGTTGGGGAGATACGACGATCGCCGAGAAACCAAATAGAGCCGAGAAAAACAAATATTGGTAAAATTTTATTGTAATTCAATAATTCTTGCTATCTTTGTGATATGGAGGAGAATAGGAACAGCAGTTTTTGGGATCTTTTAATCTGGGTGACAGTCCTGGGTGCCGGAACGTTCGCCTTGGAAGGGTTGTGCATTCACTTCATCGGCAAGGGGTGGATTAGAATCGTTTTCTTCCTGGTAGGTGTTTTCTTTCTGGTCAGGGAGTCCATCGTCAAAAGGCGGAAGCCTGAGAGGGTCGGAAAGGTGGGTGCATTGACCCTGACCGAAGCGACCAAGATTGTTTCACTGGCCATGTCCCTTTTTCCGCTCGTTTTTCAGCCGGGCGGCTCCGTCAGTCAGTCGGGCAGGATTCTCCTGCTTCTGGCCTTCTTCCCATTGGGCGCCTGGGGTTTATACGGTACCCGGCGCAAGGAGGAGGCGGAAACCCGGAAGGAGGAGGAGCGGCAGCTTGAGCCGCTGATCCTTCGGGATCGGTTGGCCACGTCGTCCCGGAAGGCCTTCATCGTCTGTTCCCATGCCCGGGAGGTGGACCTGCATTTCGAGGTGGATGACCGGATGTTCCTGTACAGCCTGCCCGACGGCCGTTTCCTGGTGCTGTTCTGGAAGGATGTCCCGCTGGATGCCTTCCTGGGCACATTGGCCGATTTCCGGTCTGAGGTCGATACCGACGAGGACGCCATCGGCTGTTATGGCCTTCCGCACGACGGTCCCCGTCCCGACCTGCCGCTGGTTTTCGTCTGCAACAAGGAGGGGGAGAGCCGTCCTTTCGAGTTCAATCCGTCGACCGTTTCGATTTCTTCGGCGGTTCCGGTGTAACCTGCTTTTCTTTCGGAGAAAAACACTATTTTTGCGATATGAAACGTGGTTTTTCTATCGCAATGGCCGTGCTGGCCGCCGCGGCGTGTACGCCGGAGATGGAGGTCTCCGGAGAGTGGGGGCTGTGCCTGGATCCGGCGGGGGTGGTGACGGTCGATTCGCTCCTGGGGGAGCGGGCCGATTCATTGTTTTCCGATACCATCGTCCTGCCCGGGACGACGGACCTCGCGGGAAAGGGGATTGCGGCTGTGGAGCCGCAGTATGGCTTCCCCGTGGAAACCGGCCGCCTGACCCGCCGGCATTCCTTCGTGGGAAAGGCCTGGTACAGGAAAAAAGTCGTGGCGCCGTATGTGTGGCGCGAGAAGGACCTGGCTCTGTATCTCGAGCGCACCAAGGCGACGAAACTGTACCTGGACGGCGCCCTGGTGGACTCCTGCAATGACGTGTCCACGCCGCAGCTTTACAACCTGGGCAAGCTTCGTCCGGGCGTGCATACGATTACCCTTTGTGTGGACAATGGCGGGGGAGTGCCGCCGCAGGTGATCAGGAGTTCACACCTCTATTCCGACGATACCCAGACGAACTGGAACGGCGTCATCGGCCGGATCGAGTTCGGGCCGATGGAAACCTTCTCCGAGAAGCTTCCGGTCGCGGAATTGCCGCGCCTGGAGGTCGTGGACGGCCGGTTCGAAGCTGGCGGGAAGCCCGTCTTCCTCCGCGGCAAGCACGACGCTTGCGTTTTCCCGCTGACAGGGCATACCCCCATGGACAAAGCTTCGTGGATTAATTACTTCCGTCGTTGCAAGGAGTACGGCATCAACCACGTGCGGTTCCATTCCTGGTGCCCGCCGGAGGCCGCCTTTTCGGCCGCGGACGAGCTCGGGATCTACCTCCAGCCGGAGCTCCCGTTCTGGGGGACGCTGGAAGGGGAGGAACTGCTCGCATTCCTTCGGAAGGAGGGCCTGAATATCGTCCGTACCTATGGACACCATCCGTCCTTTGCGATGTTCTCCCTGGGCAACGAAGTCTGGGGTGAGAAAGCGGTCATGCAGGAGCTGGTCGCGGCCTTCCGGGAGGCCGCTCCGCACATCCTCTACACCAACGGTACCAATGCCTTCCTGGGCTGGCAGGGCTATGTCGACGGGATGGATTTCTTCGCCACCTGCCGTACGCGGGGCGAGGCTTACGGCGAGTTTAACACCCACGTCCGCAGTTCTTTCGCTTTCTGCGACGCGATGGACGGCGGCATCCTGAACCACTTTTATCCCGGAACCACCCGGAACTTCGGCGAGGCGCTCGAGGGCGTCCCGATGCCGGTCATCAGCCACGAGACGGGGCAGTTCCAGAGCTATCCGGATTATGCCCAGATCGACAAATACACCGGTCCGCTGGCCCCGTACAACCTGATGGAGTTCCGTCGCCGGCTGGACGTGGCCGGGATGGCGGACCAGGCCGATGCTTTCCACCGCGCGTCCCTCCGATGGGCCTTCGAACTGTACAAGGCCGATGTGGAGATGTGCCTCCGGACGCCGGGTCTCGGCGGTTTCCAACTGCTTGACATCCAGGACTATCCCGGGCAGGGATCGGCCTATGTGGGCATCCTGGACGCGTTCATGGACGCCAAGGGCGGCATCGATCCCGCCGAGTGGCGGCAGTTCTGCAGTGAACTCGTCCCGCTGGCTGAGTTCGACAAATATTGCTGGAGCGAGGATGAGGTTTTCCAGGCGCATGTGAAGGTCGCGAATTTTACGGGCGAAGACCTGCTCGAGGGGGAAAGCGACTACGAGATAAGCCGGCCGGTCGCCGAGTTGCTGGATGGGGTGAAAGCCCCGGCGCGCATCGACTTGCCCTTGGCCGTCCGGACAACGGGTCACGAAGGCGTGAATTCCTGGCCCATCTGGGTCTATCCCGCCGACAACAAGCCGGACAAGCGCGGAATCACCATCGTCCGGAACCTGGACAAGGCCGCGCTGGCGGCGTTGGAAGCGGGAAAAAAGGTCCTCCTGATGCCGTCGGACACCACCAACACGGTGGGCGGGCTCTTCCAGACCGATTACTGGAACTATCGGATGTTCAAGGGCATCTGCGAGAGCAATGGCAAGCCCGTGTCGCCTGGCACCCTGGGCATCCTCACGGATCCGTCGCACCCGGTGTTCCGGGAATTCCCGACCGAGGAGCATACGGACTGGCAGTGGTTCCCGGTCTTGAAGGCTTCCCGCCCGATGATCCTGGACGCCCTCAAGGGCTATAAGCCGATCGTCCAGGTCATCGACAACGTGGAGCGGAACCATCGGCTCGGACTCCTGTTCGAGTTCGCGGTGGGGAACGGCAGCCTCCTGGTGTGCTGTTCGGACCTGGAGAGCACGTTGGAGTATCCCGAGGGCCGTCAGTTCTACAAGGCCGTGCTGGATTACATGAGATCCGATGAATTCCATCCCACGGTCGCGCTCCGTCCGGACCGGCTGGTCCGCCTGTTCCGCGAAAAGGTGGAGGAGCAGCTCATTACGAATGTACAGAACATCTCCTATGAACAATAAGTGGATGCTGGCCGCCTTGCTTCTGGCGGCCGCCTGTGCTCCCCGGGAAACGATTCCCGAGGCGCCCGATTACGCTTCCGCCGAATCGTGGTATGTGACCGACCGCGGGGCGGACGTGGACCTTTTCTATATCAGTTCCACGGAAACCTTCGATGCGACGGTGGGCCGGAAGGTGTTCCACTATGCCCAGGCGGCGGACTCCGCGGCCTGCCCCGGCATGCGGGGCGAAATGGAAGGCGTGGACCGGATCCTCTCCGGCGGCCTGAACTTCTATTCGCCCTTCTATCGGCAGATGTCGATGGAAACCTATCAGGATATGGACCTGATAGACAGCCGCTTCCCGCTGGCGATGGACGATGTCCGCCGGGCGTTCAAGCACTATGTCGACGAGTTTTCCGACGGCCGTCCCTTCGTCCTGGCCGGCTTCAGCCAGGGCGGCGAAGTCCTCGTGGAACTGCTGAAGGAGCTGCCGGACAGCCTGCAGGACCGCCTCGTCGCGGCCTATGTCCTGGGGTGGAAGATCACCCCGGAGGACCTGGCTGCCTCCACCGCCATCCGGCCCGCCCAGGGTGCCGACGACACCGGCGTCACCATCTGCTACAATTCCGTCGATTCGCCCGAGAACGCCAGTTTCGTGAGCAGCGGAAACACCGTCGCCATCAACCCAGTGAACTGGTGCACGGACGCCACCCCGGCAGTCCTGTTCGATTCCCTGACCGTCACGCTGGACCCGGAGACCAAGCTCCTGCTGGTCGACGGTTTCGAAGGGACCGGCTACGCCTGGAAACCCTATTTCAAGGACGGATGCTACCATACCTTCGAGATCCGCTGGTACGGAGAGTCCCTTCGGGAGAACATCGCCGAACGCTGCGAAGCCTATCAAGTGTCCCATACGAGCGGGAATCCGCTCTTCGAGGGCTGGTATGCGGACCCGGAGGCCGTCGTCTTCGACCAGGAATACTGGATTTATCCTACGTATTCGCATCCTTATGAGGAGCAGCTTTTCATGGACGCGTTCTCTTCGATGGACCTGGTGCATTGGACCAAACATGACAGAGTCCTGGCCAAGGATAACATTTCCTGGCTCTGGCGGGCCTTGTGGGCACCTTCCGTGGTCCGGAAGGAGGGTCGGTATTACCTCTATTTCGGTGCCAACGACATGCACGAGAAAGGGGAGGGCGGTATCGGTGTCGCCGTGGCCGACAACCCCGCCGGCCCGTTCAAGGACGCCCTCGGGCATCCGCTGATCGACGAGGTCGTGAACGGGGCGCAGCCCATCGACCAGTTCGTGTTCCTGGATGACGACGGGAAGTACTATATGTACTACGGCGGCTGGGGGCACTGCAACCTGGTCCGTTTGGGTGACGACTTGATGAGCCTCGTCCCCTTCGAGGACGGGAGCATCTACAAGGAAGTGACGCCGCAGGGTTATGTGGAAGGCCCCTTCATGCTCAAGCGGAACGGAACGTACTATTTCATGTGGAGCGAGGGCGGATGGACCGGCCCCGACTACCATGTGGCCTACGCCCGCGCCGACAGTCCCTTCGGCCCCTTCAAGCGGGAAGGGACGATCCTGGAATCCGACCCCGCCGTCGCTACGGGCGCCGGACACCACTCCGTCATCCGCGGCCGCGGCGAGGACGAGTACTACATCGTCTATCATCGGCACCCGCTGGGCGCCACCGACGGCAACAACCGGGTCGTCTGCATCGAGCGTCTGCATTTCGACGAGACCGGCCGGATCCTTCCGGTGCGCATTACCTTCGAGGGGGTGCCGGCTTCCCGGCTCTAGGCCGGGCGATGGGCCCTGCCCGCGAAAAATCCGGAAAGATTGCTTGCAAATCAACGAAAATTGTTAACTTTGCAATCCCTTTACCGGGAATGCCCCTGTAGTTTAAAGGATAGAATTTCAGATTCCGGTTCTGACGGTCCCGGTTCGATTCCGAGCGGGGGTACAAAAAAAGGCTGACGCATCACGCGCCAGCCTTTTTTGCGCCCTGTACCGGGTTATTTCTTCCACACGTGGACGATTTCGCCGATGTACATGTAGTGGATGCCGAGGCCGTTGCGCTCGTACCATTGGCGCTGTTCAGCGGGCATCAGGTCCGCGTCGAACTGCTGGCCATAGATCTTGCGGCACTCGATGGCGAGGTCCGCTTCGGCGTAGATGGGGTTGCCCAGTTCCGTGAATTCGACGGTGAGGCCGGCGCCGGCCACCTTGTCTTCGTCCCTTCCGGAAACGCGGCCCAGATAGGAAAGCTTTTCCCGCATGGATTCAGGGAAGTGCGTGACCGTGAAGTAGTCGTTCTCTTCCATGAACTTGTGCGTGTAGCGGCTGGTGGACACATAGACGATGAACACGGGCATGTTCCAGAGCTCGCCGATGGTGCCCCAGGAGATGGTCATCAGGTTCATGTTTCCTTCCTTGCCCGCCGACACTTCCAGCCAGTCCTGGTCGATCATCTGGACCGGATTCAGGTCGATCTCGGTCGGGGCGATTTCCTGCCAGGGTTTTTCCTGGATGTTCTCCGCTTTCTTGGGGGGATTTGTGCAACTCATAGTTGTCAGGGCAATCAGCAAGAGGGGGATCGTACGCTTCATGGTCCGGTTTACTTGAGGCCGTCCACCCAGGCCTTGATGTCAGCCTTGGAGGCGCCGTTCAGGGTCTTGCCGGCTTTCCAATTGATGGCGGGGTAAGCTGCCGCGAAGTCCTGGTTGGCCTTGTCGATGGAGCTTCCGCCGGAGGTGGCGAAGAAGATGACCGTCTTGCCCTCGAAATCGTAGGCCTCGAGGAAGGTGTTGATGATGGTCGGGGCCGTGTACCACCAGACCGGGAAGCCGAGATAGACCACATCATAGCTGTCGGCGTCCTTGAGGTCTTTCACGATGGCCGGGCGGGAGTTCTTGTCCTGCATCTCGACGGAGCTGCGGGAGGACTTGTCCCGCCAGTCCAGGTCTGCGGCCGTGTACTTGACTTCCGGCTTGATTTCGTACAGCGTGCCGCCGGTGACTTCGGCGAGGTCCTTGGCCACGGCCTCGGTGGTGCCGGTGGCGGAGAAATAGGCGACGAGGGTTTTCATTTCTTTCTTGTTGTTCTGGCCGCAGGCGGTCAGGGTCAATGCCAGGGCGGCAAGGGTGATGAGGATTCTGTTCATAGCTATAGTTTTGTTTATTCGATTCGGAGGCTTCCATCATCGTCGATGACGACGATGTCTCCTTCCTGGACGTTCACGAAACCGTCGTCCGTCAGGATGGACAGGATCGTGAGGCCCATGCAGAAGTAGGGATCCAGGACTCTGTCGCCCAGGATCGCCTTGAATTCGGCCTGGTTGGTGCCGGTGTAGGGAATCTTAGTCATTCTTTCCTTTCAATTTCAGGACCAGGTATTCCGAGCGGGTGCCGACACGGATCTTGGCGCCCCAGAGGCCCAGGCCGGAAGAGATGTAATAGCGGGTGCCGCCTTTGCGGTAGTGTCCCCAGGATTTCTCGAACATCAGGTCGGTGGCCCAGGATACCGGCCATACCTGGCCGCGATGCGTATGGCCGCTGAACTGGAAGTCAATGCCCGCCTGCTCGGCTTCTTCCAGGTGGATGGGCTGGTGGTCCAGGACGAGGGTAAAGCCTTCCAGGCCGTCGGCCAGGTCGCGCAGGGCGGCCCGGCCCGGCGTGGAGCGATCCTTGCGGCCGATGACATCAACCCCCTTGAAACGGGCCACGGAGTCCTTCAGGACCCGGATTCCGGCCGCTTGGAAGAACTGCTCCGCCTGCGGCAGGCCGGCATAGGTCTCGTGGTTGCCGAGGACGGTCCAGACCGGCGCTTGGATGCGTCGGAATTCTTCCTCGTAATGGCCTTCGGTCACCGGCCGGAGGCTCCGGTCGATGATGTCGCCGCCGATGAGGACCAGGTCCGGCTTCTCCGCGTTGATCAGGTCCACCCAGCGGCCCAGTTCCGCTTTCCGGTTGTGGTAACCGATGTGCAGGTCGCTGGCCAGGACGATCGTGAGCGGTTTTTCCAGCGGCTTGTCCGTCGTGAGGGTGAGTTCCTCGCGGTATTTGTGCGGGTAGTGGATGGCGCCCAGCGTCAGGATGAGCGTCACGATGCCGATGGCCCCGAGCAGTCCTGCCGCACTGTCCTTCAGGAATGTCTTCGGCAGGAGATGGCAGAGGGAGGCGATATCGGCCACGATGAATACCAGCAGCAGATACAGGAAGGCGATCATCCAGGTGTTGCCCACCTCATAAAGTACGGTCGCGATCTTGACGGGGACGCGTTCCGTGAAGGCAAAGCCTGCGAACATGCTCGCCATCCAGAGGAGGAATAGCCCCGTCACCGCCAGTTTCCATCCGGACGGCGCCATCCGCCACAGGTGCCAGCAGACATAACCCGTCAAGGCAAAGACGAGCGCGAGGATGGCGATGAATCCGGTCCGCACGGTTATCGCAGTTGGAAACGGTTGGAGAGGAGCTCGCTGTCGCCGGCGTAGAAGTCCACGAAGACCTCCTTGGGGCTGACCAGGAGCTTGTAGGAACCCGCGGCATCTGCCCAGCTGTAGCGCTGGACCCCGGGACGGTACTCGTTGAAGATGTCCTGGACGGGACCCGGCTCGCCGAGTTCGGGATGGCCCTTCAGCATCTGGGAGCCGTAGCCTTCGGGGCTGGAGACCTTCTCGGTCCAGGTGCCCTGGGATTCCTTGGCCCAGACGCTGGACATGGTCATCTGGGTGATCCGGCCGCCGTCGCCGTACCAGTCCAGCAGCTCGGTCTTGTGGGTGTGTCCGCACAGGACGATGGCCTCGCGGGCGGCCAGCAGCCGGCGGACGTGGCGGCGCTCCTCCGCTCGCTTGTCGTCGCGGCTGCCCAGCAGGAACCACCACCAGTAAGAGGCGCTGTCATAGGGGAATACGGGGCAATGGACCACGATGAACGTGTGGCGGGCTCCTTCGGATTCCGCAAGCAGCTGTTCGATCCTTTCCACATCCGGGTGCGTGAAGTCGATGACGAGATAGGAGTCGTCTCCGGCAGGGAACAGGAAATTGGTGTCCTGCATGCGCTTGCCCATCTCTTTCGAGAGGCGCGCGGTCATGTAATCCCGGTATGCCTGGGCGGCGACGGCATCGTCATTGCCGCGGACGTCGTGGTTGCCGGCGACCGTGATGAAGTTGCGCTTGGGCGAGACTTCCTTCTTGAGGAGATCGTAGGCGTCGGCCAGGAAAGCCGCGTGGATGGCCGCCGTGGCGGTATCGCCCTGGATGAGGTCGCCCATTTGCAGGACAAAGCGGGTGTCTTCGCCCACGAGGCGGGCCGCCCGTTTCACCAGGGCCGGGCAGCGGGTGTCCCACATATCGGCGTTGCGCGCGAACTCCTTCCGGTGGTTCGCTTCCCGCTCGGGATTCGGGTCCGTATAGCCGGCGTGATACTTTTCGGGATCCGGCGCATCATAGTGCGTATCTCCCAGGATGACGACGGAATAGCTGCTTTCGTCCCGGGCGAAAGCCTGGGTGGCGCGGCCCAGGAGGGAGGCTCCCACCACCGCGCCGGCCGAATATTTGAAAAAAGATCTTCTGTCCATGAGTATGTGCTTTTAAAGGACTTTCCAGGTAACCTCGTCGGCCGTGCCGTCGGGGGAGACGACCTTGAAGGTCGTGTCTCCGGAGCCCATGGTCACGTCGTTGAACTTCCAGATGACGCCCGTAGGCTCGCCGGTGGCGGCCATTTCGGCGACCTTTTCACCGTTCCGGTAGAGCGTCAGGCTCTGGGCATTGGCGTAAACTGTCAGCGTAAACTGCTGACCGGCCGGGCGATAGCGAAGCCTTCTCTCCGTGATATAGACCGTTTTCACTTCGTGGTTCCACCAGGCCTTGTACAGGTAGAACACGTCTTTTTTCGTCTGGCGGTCCCGCGTGATGAGCCCCTTGTCGTTCATGTACATGCGGGCGGGATTCACCACGTAGTTTACGCCGTCGTCTGAGTCCATGAAGCCCTCGTGCCGGTTGGCGACCGGGAAGTCGAACAGGATCCAGAGGGAGGTAAAGTTCAGCCAGGGCATCTGCGCAATCTGCTGCGCATGCGCTTCATGGGACCGGTTGCCATAGGCCTCGAAGTGCAGGGAATCGGTGCGGTCGCGGCGGACGGCGCTCTCGTCCCAGGTCTCGCAGTAAGGATTGATGCCCACGCCGTACTCGGAGATGTTGGCCGGGCCCATGACGTCGCGGATCCGGGTCATGTCCGCGGTGATGCCGCTGAAATCGCCGTAATTGTAATACCAGCCGTGGTAACGGTTCTCCGAGAAATAGTCGGCCTTCAGTTCGGTGTAGCGGTCCCGCTCGAAGACGGAATCGTCCGTCAGGCCCACCAGGCGGGTGGGATCCAGCGACTTCGCGTAATCATACAGCCGGGCGGTCTCGGCCACCACGCGGTCCGTGTCCAGCCACCCCTGGTAGTTCGGGCGGTTGCCCCAGGAGTCCAGTTCGTTCCACATGCCCCAGAAGCAGATGGAAGGGTGGTTGTACAGGCTCGTGACCATCTCCCACATCTGCTGGTGGATGTTCTCGAAATAGGCCTCGGAGGCGTTCGTGCCGCAGATATTGACCCAGGGAATCTCGGTCTGGACGATGATGCCCATGCGGTCGCACAACCGGAATTCCTCGTCGTTGTGCGGATAATGCGCCAGCCGGAGGAAATTGCAGCCCAGTTCCTTGACGATGGCATAGTCGTTCGCGATGTCCTCCTTGGTGAGGGCCGATGCCTTCCCGGCCATGTCCTGATGCATGGACACGCCCCGGAGCGGATACGGCTTCCCGTTGAGGCTGAAGCCTTTGTCCTTGTCGACACTGAAATAGCGGAAGCCGACCTCGGCGCTGGCCACATCATTTCTGACCTGGATTTCCACCGTGTAGAGGTACGGGTCCTGGATGCCGTTCCAGAGGTGGGGATTGTCCAGGGTCAGCGTCGCCTTGATCTCCTGGTCCATGCCGGGCAGGGGATTGATCCCGACCGTCTCGGAGGCGGCGACCTTTCCCTCCGCATCTTTCAGGGTCACCAGGACATTGCCCTTCATGGCCGGTCCGGTGTTCCGGACGCGGGCCTGGACTTCGGCGACTACCCTATTGTCCGTGACTTCTTTCTGGACTACATGCAGGCGGTACGGCCCGTATTCCTCCGGAGAGAAGAAGACATCGTCGTACACCAGCAGGCGGACGGGATTGTGGAGGCCGCCGTTCTTGTTGAAGTCTGAACTCACGGGAATCAAATCGATGTCCTCCGTGTTGTCGCACACCACTTCGACCTGACCGCTGTGCGGGAGCGGTACGACGAAGGGGGTATAGCCGCCCTTATGGGCCTTCAGGAGTGCGCCGTCCAGATACACTTCCGCGGCCTGGGCTGCGCCCTCGAAGAGCAGGAAGGCGTTCTTCCCGGAAGGGAAGCTAACCTCCCGGCGGTAATGGGCCTTGCCGCGGTAATAATTCTGCGTGGGACCGTCCTGGGCGTTGTAGGAGTGGGGGACCGTGACGGCTTCCCACTGTTCTCCGTCCTTGGAGAACTGCCATTCCGTCAATTCGGATTCCACGCTGCAGGCGACGGCGAAGAGGGAAAGGGCCACAAGGCCCGGCAACAGGTATTTCATACGCTTATTCCTTGCGATAGACTTTCAGCATCCGGACATCCTTCAAGGGGCGGTCGTACTCGTCCGTTTCCACTTTCTGGATGGCTTCCAGCACCTCCATTCCTTTGATGACCTCGCCGAAGACGGTGTATTGGCCGTCCAAGTGCGGGCTGCCGCCGACCTTCTTATACACCTCCCGCATCTCGGGGGTGAGTTTGACCTGTCCGCCGGTCTGGGCATCCAGGCGGGCCTGGGCCCGATCCAGTTGCTCGTCGGTCATGGGACTGCCCATCATGAAACAGAACTGGGAGGCGCAGGATTCCCGGTCGGGATTGGTATCATCCCCTTCGCGGGCGGCATTGACCACCCCCTTGTGGTGGAAGATTCCCTGCTCCAGCCGGAATTCGGCCGGTACCCGGTAGTCGGGCTCGCCGTCTCCAAGCATTTCTCCGGGCTTCGCGTATTTCGAATTCGGGTCACCTCCTTGGATGACGAAATCGTCGATGACCCGGTGGAAGAGCAGACTGTCGAAATAGTGTTCTTCCGCGAGGCGGATGAAATTGTCCCGGTGCAGGGGCGTCTCGTTGTACAGCTTGAACTCCACGGTCCCCATCGTCGTTTCCACGACCATTACGACCTCTTTTTCGGTTTTCGGTCCGCAGGCGGCCAGGATGACCGCGAGGGCCGCGAACCCCAGGATCCTATTACGCATAAGCACTCTTTGTCAATGGTTTTCCAATCACGAAAGATACGAAATCTTGGCGGGTTCGCCAAAAAAAACCGGGAAGACAAAGTCTTTCCCGGTAAATACCCCCAAGGCGACGGCTGCGTCTACAGGTCCTGGCTGTTGAGCTCGTCCTGGCGGCGGCAGTTGATGGCGTCTTCGTAGAAGAGGTTGATGGCCGGCTGCTGGGTCATCGGGTTGTTGGCGATGACCAGGTGGATGGTCCCCTCGGGGGATACGAACCGGGCATACCAGCGGGCCCTGCCCCGGCGGAGCGCCTCCAGTTCACGGCCGTCACCGTCGGAGAAGGGGAGCTGGAACTCCTGGGACATCTCTACAGGCTCTCCATACTTGAATGAAAGGCTCCTGAGGAGGGTGTAGAAATCCAGCCGGAGGGTCCCCCAGTTGTCGGGCGAGGGATAGTTCACGGCCACGCGGCTTGTGATTCCTTCGCTGGTGGGGATGACGAAGACATCGACGGTCTTTCCGGTGAAGCGGCCCCGGAGTGCGGCGCCGAACTCACCGTCGTTGACCAGGTGGAATTCGTTCTGGCAAAGGGCTTCGACGAACGCCTTCTCAGGCCCGTCGATGGGAATGTTCTTGAACTTGAGATGCTCCTGCGCCCCGGCCCAGCTGCAGATGCCCAGGGTTACCAGGAGAAGGATGATTCTTTTCATAGTGGTCGAGTGATTGGTTATTGCGTAACAAAGATAAGTAAATTATTGGTGAACAAGGTGGACATTTTTTAAAAAATAGTAGATTATCTGCGAACAACCGGCGTCCCTTGAAGAGAATTTGAAAGGATTTGGTGCGATTATGTAAAAAGAGGGGGGGATTCTTGCGTAACTTTGTGACAACCTTGATCCGCTGAGACAAAACCAAATCTCATCTGATATGAAGAAACTCTATTTCCTGGCCCTTGCGGCCCTCCTCCTTGCCGCGTGCAAGACGGAAACCAAGGTCCCTGTGCTGACCATCGAAGGTGGTCAGGTCCAGGGTGTGACAACCGACATCCCCGGTGTCGTCGCGTACAAAGGCATCCCTTACGCTGCGCCGCCGATCGGCGAACTGCGCTGGAAAGAACCCCAGCCCGTCGTTCCGTGGGACGGCGTGATGCAGGCGGACCGTTTCGGCCATCCCGGCTACCAGGCCGTCCACTATCCCGGCGGCTATTTCACCGAGTGGGGCTATGGCGAGGAGGCCCAGTGCAGTGAAGACTGCCTGTACCTGAACGTCTGGACGACAGCTGCCGGCAAGCCCGGCGAGAAACTCCCGGTCGCTTACTGGATCCATGGCGGCGGTTACCGCGAAGGCTGGGGCTCCGAGCCCGAGTTCGACGGTGAGGAGTTCGCCAACCACGGCGTGGTCCTCGTGTCCATCAACTACCGTCTCGGCGTCTTCGGCTTCCTGGCCCATCCCGAGCTGGCGGCCGAGAGCCCGCACGGCGTTTCCGGCAACTACGGTGTCCTGGACATGATTCAGGGCCTGAAGTGGGTCAAGCAGAATATCGCCCAGTTCGGCGGCGATCCTGACAATGTGATGATCTTCGGCCAGAGCGCCGGCGGCGGCGCCGTCCGTACCCTGGTCGAGTCCCCGCTCGCCCGCGGCCTGTTCAACAAGGCGGTCATCATGAGCGCCGGCGGCATGGGCGGCATGGGCGGCGGCCGTCGTCCGGCGGCTGCGCCTGCGGCTCCGGCGAACGCCCGTCCTGCGGCGGCTCCTGCCTTCGCTGCACCGACCCTGGAGAGCATCCAGAACGCCAACAAGGCCATCCTCGACTGGGCCGGCTTGACCGACCTGCAGAAGATGCGTGCGGCCGGCACCGAGACCATCTACGCCCTCAGCACCATCTATGCCGGTGCCAACGGCGCTGCCGCTGCCGGCGGTTTCGGCCGCGGTCCCGCACTCACCGGCGCTCCGATCGTGGACGGCTATGTCTCCCTGAAATCCTTCGACGAGGCGGCCATGGACGGCTCCCTGGCGGATGTCCCGTACATGATGGGCTTCACCAAGGACGATATGGGCAATATGACCGAGGGTATCGCGAACTTCGCGCTGAACCGTCAGGAGAAGGGCGGCAAGTGCTACGCCTACCAGTTCGCCCGTCCGCTCCCGGACGACGGCAGCCAGAAGGTGTATGTCCTCAAGGGCGCCTTCCACTCCTCCGACCTCTGGTACGTGTTCAAGTCCCTGAAGCACTGCTGGCGTCCCTGGACGCAGGGTGACTGGGATCTCGCCGAGAAGGAAGTGACCTACTGGGCCAACTTCTGCAAGTACGGCGACCCGAACGGCCCTGAAGGCGGCGAATGGACTCCCTACACCAAGGAGAACCCGAAGTTCATGATCTTCAAGCTGGACGATGCCGACAACGAGGCCTCCGCGATGGGCGATCCCGTCCTGGGCGAGCGCTTCAACTGGCCTCCGCAGCCTCCGAAGGAGGACGCAAAGTAAGCGTCAGATTTTCATGAACGCACGGCCGCTGCGGCCGTCGATACAGATCTTGAGAGGCTCGTCCAGACGGATGAGCCTCCAATATTTTGTCTCCTCGGCGGCGGGGAGGGCGTCCAGGATGGACGTGTCGAACTCGTCCTCGCGGCGGGCGAACGGGTCCACATGGACGAAGCCCACGTTGAAGGAGGTGAGGTTCTGGAAGAAGTGCGTGCCCTGGCTCGGGTCGATGCGGAAATCAGGCAGGACGCATTCTACGAGGGCCTTTACCTCCGAAATGTCGCTCCATTTGACCGGGATGCCCAGGGAGGGGATGCTGGTGCCCCAGCGGCCGTAGCCGACCAGGACGTAGCCGCGCCCTTCGTCCCGCATCCGGTTGTTGATGGCGGCGATCTCGTCGGCCATCGCCTTGGTTTCCATCTTGTCGAAGCGCTCCTTCGGGATATAGACGATGTCCTTGACGTCCGTCACCCAGCCGGTGCCGAGGGCGCTGCCGGAGCGGAGGAACGCGCCGCTGTCGTCGACCCCGTTCCAGTCCACCTCGGTGTCCAGGCTGTCGGACGAGATGGGGCGGATCTGCAGGACGTGGAAAGTCGAGGAACGGTCGGCGGGCTTGTCCAGGTTCGCGGCGAACTCGATCTCCACGCAGCATTTCATCTCCCGCTGGCCGATCTCGAGGAGTTCCTTCAGGATGTCGGCGAGGGGGAAAGTGTTGTAGCGTAGGATATGGGCGAACGTGACGAACTTGGGACCGCGGGGGATGGGGGAGTCCACCATCCGCTGGTTCTCGTAGTCGAAGGTGGAGACGACCTTCTGCAGGTTCCGGAAATCCTTGCATTCGCTGATGCGGAGCCGCGCGAGGTTCACGGCATCATCAACGGAGGTCTTGAAGGTTTCGGGCTTGAGGTTGAGGCCGTACATGTACTGCTGTGTCTCCTGCATCGTCAGCTCTGGGGTGGACGTCTGGATCACGTGGCCGGGGTAGGCAGGGGAGAAGCGGAGCGTCTGCTCGCCGTCCACGACCGCCTTGCCGAGGCCGAAGGCCAGGCGGACGATGCCCTCCTCGGGCTTCTCGTGGCCCACGGGATAGAAGTTCAGTGACCGGGCGACACCGGAAAGGGTCGGGAACCACAGGCCGTGGTCCTCGCTGCCGCACACTTCCTGCAGGACGATGGCCATCTTCTCCTCGGAGATCATGTTGCCGGTGGCCAGGATATAGCTACGGGCGGAAGCGTAGTACACTGATGCGTATACGCTCTTGATGGCCTTGGAGATGAGCCGCAGCTGCTGGTCCTCGTTTTCCGTGGCCGGGACCATGCAGGTGGAATAGACGCCGGCAAACGGCTGGTAGTAAGAGTCTTCCAGCTTGGAGGACGAGCGGATGGCGAGCGGCTTCCGGACGTGGCGGATAAAGATGCGGAGGGCTTCCGTCAGGTCCTGGGGCAGGGTGGAGGCGACGAATTCCGAGAGGATCTCATTGTCGGAGAGGTCCGCGTTGATCACGTATTGGAGGCCGTTCTCGAGGATGAACCGGTCGAAGAAAGTCGTCGTGATCACCAGGGTGCGGGGGACCAGCACGCGCACACCCTCCCATTTGTCGTACAGGTCGTAGCGCTGGAGCATCTGGTTCAGGAAGGCGAGGCCGCGGGCCTTGCCGCCCAGCGAGCCGTCGCCCAGGCGGGCGAAGCGGATGGCGTCGTTGTAGCGTTCGGGCTCGAAACGGGCCACCACGCCCAGGCCTTGCGCCATCCGGTAGCGCCGGATGGAGCGGATCGTCGTCTCGCGGCGTTCCGTCGCATTGTCGAAATGGCTTTTCTTGACCTGGTTTCCGACATCGAACAGGCCGCGGGCCAGCAGCCAGCGGGAGATGTAGTTCTTGGCGGCCAGGCGGTCGAGGTCCTCGTCCGAGATGGTGGCGAGGATGCGCTCGGCCCCGTACAGGTCGCTGGCGCGGGCGGTTTCCTCGCCGGTCTCGGGATCGGTGACGACGAAGTCGCCGAACCCGAATTCCCGGCCGATGAATTCCGCCAGGTCGTGGTTGAGGGTCTTGGACCGCTTGATGAGGAAGCCGGCCTGCAGGGATTTGGCCACCGGGCGCATGCTTTCCTGGGAGGACTGCATCAGGATGGGCATCTTGGGGTCGTCCTTGCGGATCATGCGGCACAGGTCGATGCCCGCGTCGAGTTTCTCCTGTGACGGCTTGTCGCCCCGGTGCAGGACGAAGCCGATGTCGGAGATGACGCCCAGCATGTTGCCCTTGTATTTCTCATACAGGGCGACGGCGTCGTCGTAATTCGTGGCCATCAGGATCTTCGGACGGGCCCGCTTGCGGAGGCTCTGCTGACTCTCGTTGAGGGCGTCCCGGATGGCTTCGCTGTTCTGCAGGAGGATGAGGCGGTACAGCTCGGGGAGGTAGATGGAGTAGAAGCGGACCGAGTCCTCCACCAGGAGGATGCACTGGACGCCGTTCTCCAGGATGTCCACGGGCGCGTTCCGGCTGTCCTCCAGGAGCTTGATGATCGCGATGATCAGGTCCGTGGAGTTGTTCCAGCAGAAGATGCCGTCGAAATGGCTCAGGTCGTGGCTCTCCATCTTCTTGTAGATCTCCTTCGCGAAGGCGGTCAGCAGGACGACGGAGGTTTCCGGGTCGATGGCCTTGACGCGCTGCGAGAAGTCGAACACATCGACTTCGCCCACGTTGTACATCGTGATGACCAGGTCGTACTGCGCCCCTTTCTCCATCATCTCCAGCGCTTCCACGGTGGATTCCGCCCGCTCGAAGACCGGCGGGTTGGAGAGGTTCAGTTCGGAATATTCGGCGGTGATCCGGGGCTCGATGCGTCCGTCCTCTTCGAGGGCGAACTTGTCGTAATTGTTGCACACGAGCAGGATCCGGCGGATCCGCCGGGCCATCAGGGGAGTAGCCGTTTCTGTCATCTTTCGTCCGTTTAATCAGACAAAGATACGAAAAAGATTCTTTTGTCGGAGTCCAGGTCCCGGGAATGGCAGATTCACTCGGCGGGCAGGGGCATGCGGATGTAGGAGCCGGGGTGGTCGAAGCGGATGTAGGTGTACCCCGAGGCGGCGAGAAGGTCGGTCACGGCATCCATGGCGCCGACATAGGCCTTGGATTTCAGGCCGTAGTGGTCCGCGCCCATCAGGAGTCGCTGCCGGGCCGTGGACTGCAGGCTCGTGACTTCTTCGTGCGTCCATTTGCCGGTTTCGGCGAAAACCTCGAAATCAGAAGGGTTCACGATGACGTCCAGGTACTGCGGAACGGGGAGACGGATGTAGGCCGTATCGCCCACAAAACGGATGTCATCTTCGGTCATGTCCATCAGGTCCACGCCGGCCCGGACCGTTCCCTTGGCGATGAGGACCAGGTGGTCGTCCACGTCCTTGCCGAGTCCTTCGGCCAGGGAACCCAGGGCTGTTGAGGAGAGTGCGTTCGGTTTGGTCCGGGAAAGAACCATCTCGTCATAATAGCAGGCCGTCGTCAATTCTCCGAGCGAGCGGATTTTCGTGATGATGACGGGCGTGTCTTGAATGGTGAGGGGCTGCTTGCCCCGGCGGTCGCCGCGGGCAAGGAACAGGGCGGCCAGGAGGACCAGGACGACCAGCAAAACGGCCGCGGGCGTAATCTTGACGACGATTTTCTTCTCCATGAGCTCCTCCTAACTGAATACTACTTCCACGGTTTCGAATCCCATCTTCTGGAACACCGACTCGAAGAAGCGGCGGGCGTTCTCATCGGCCTTCTCCAGGATGCCGAGGGAGGGGACGCTGCTGCGGATCTGCTTTTCTCCCTGGCGGAGGAGGGCATTGCGATCCTCGGCGGAGAAAGAGTGGCGGAACATCGTCACATGGTCATATTCTTCCCGGATCTCCGAGGGCGGCATGTCCAGGGAGAGAAGGGTTGCGTGGGGAATCGTGACGGTTACACGCTTGCCCGTCCAGTCGATGTCGACATCGTCCGGGCCGAAAGCGGCCAGGTCGATGCCGGCTTTCAGGTAGGCCGTGCAGCTGAGGAGGATCTTCCGGTCCCCGATCTTGTACCAGGCTCCGTCGTCGTCGGCCTTGATGATCTTGCTGACCCGGTATTCGACCAGGCTCAGCTGCTTCATCGCCGTGATGGCCTCGATTTCCCGTTGCACAGTGTCCTCCACGGCCGCACGGCCGCGGCATCCCTGGGCCAGCAGGGCCAGGGAACAGGCGGCAAGAAAAGCTCCGACCGTATGAAAGACCCTGTTCATGCGATCAATTTGTGGCCGGGAGATTCAAGACTTCATCCGATTCGAAGAGCACCTGGACGTTTTCGTATCCGGCCGCCCGGAAGAGCTGGGTGACAACTTCCTGCGCGCTCTTGCGGGCGGTATCGAACAGGCTCTTGTCATTTTGCATCTTGGTCTTCATGGCCAGCTCGGTCGGTGCCATTGCCTTCTTCAGGTCGTTGAGATTCCAGCCGTCACTTTCGGAGAATACTTCGGTATCGGTCGGGTTCATGATGAAGTCCAGGCACTCCAGGGCCGGCAGTTTGATCTGGACCGGCATCCCGTCCTTCTTGGGGAAAACGAGATTTTCCGGTTTCATTTTCGCCATGTTGATGCCGATGCGCCCATGGGCATCCTGAATGATGACGAGGTTGCCCAAAACATCCAACTTGACCTCCGTAGTGGTTGTTTTATTGTTAGTCACTTTCACTACTGTCTTTTTTACGACTTCTCCTTCTTTCACTCTTTTCACAAGTATGGAATCTTTGTCGTATTGCAACTTCTGGACGATGATGACCTGCTCGTCGTACCAAGTGGCGGTCACGAGTTCGCCTATCGCCTTGATATGCTCCACGGTGATGGGGGTTTTATCGATGACGAGCGCCTTTTTGGCCTTTTTGAGCGGCAGGATCCCGGTGTATTTGGCGAAAGACCATCCTCCGCCGATAGCCGCGAATACGGCGGCGACGATGGCTATGCCGAGCAACACGTTGATGAGGAGCGCCCTCATGTTCTTGGTCGTAATTTCCATGGCCTTCTCCTCCTAAACTTTTTGGTTTTCTTTGAATTCGACTTGTACGCTGGTGAAGCCCAGACGCTTGAACAGGGGCTCGAAGAACAGGCGTGCGTTCCGCTTGGCGTCCTCCAGGATGCCGAGATCAGGCACGCTGGCATTGATTTGCGCTTCTCCCTGCCTAAGGATTTCATTCAAGTCCGCGAGGGTGAATCCTTTGCTGTGCTTCGTTTTCTCGTACAGGATTTCGACCTCGTCAATCGGAATGTTCAGGGACAGGAGGGTGGGGGCGGGAAGCGTGAGGGTGATCATCGTCTCGTCCGGGTCGATGGCCATGTCCGTCATCGGATTGAATCCGCTCAGGTCGATTCCGGCCTTCAAGTAGGCCTTGCAGGAACATAGGATTTCCTTTTTCGACTTAAGAATGAAAACCTTGCGGCCTTCCTCTTTTGCTTTTACGATTTTTTCGATCTCGTACTCGACCAGGCCGAGCTGTTTCTCGGACTTGATCTTGTCGATGACCTGGATGGCCTTTTCCTTCCGCGAGAGAAGGGCGGCCATTTTTTGGGAACGGGAGCCGCATCCTGATGCGGTCAGCATCAGCAGGACGGCCGCGAGCAACCATTTGGACAGTTGAATGGTCTTGCGCATGGCGAAAGGTAGATTAGAATGGTGTAAAAAAGTTGTTAAGTTCGTTCTATCTACAAATGTAGGAAAAAGGACGTTTTTCTGCAAGAAGAAAAAAGGCCCCGTCGATGACGGAGCCTTCAGGTGTTTCCCGTTCGGGTCTCTTACTGCGAGACGACGGTCTCGAACCAGTCCTGAGCGGTCTTGATGTCGCCCTTGGACCAGCAGGAGCCGAAGGAATAGCGGACGGGCTGGCCGGAGGTGACGTATTTCCACACGAGGAGATGGGTTCCATCCTCGGAGAGGCTGGTGCCGTCGGCGTCGGGCATCACGACGCCCACGCCCAACATCCCGTCCTCGGGTTCATAGGTCTGGTCGGAGGCGTGCTCCCAGATGGCCACGCGGCCAGGCTGGACGAGCTGCTTCTCCACGGTCTCCAGCGCGGCATGGATGTTCATGCCGGCGGCAATCGCGAGGGTGTCGGTCCCTTCGAAGGTATAGACATCCTCCACGGCGCAGAAATAGGTGTCCGGGACCACGGTGACGGTCTTGTCCAGTGCGACCTTCACCCCCTCGGCGGCTTCCCACTGGGGATAATGGATCGTGAACACCACCTTCTTGGCGCTGTTCTCCACGATGTCCCAGGACCGGAAGTTCGTGGCCGGGTAGCAAAGCTTCCCGTCGATGAGCGGGGCGGAAGCGCCGCCGCCCAGACTCACGGCAACCTTGTAGCAGTCTTTTCCGCCGTGGTCGTGGTGGTAGTATTCGTCGCTCTGGGTTTCATAGCCCTTGTACCACTCGTCGGCGACGAGCTTGCCGGGGAGTTTCACCCAGATGTCCAGGCCGGGGGAAGTGGGATTCCCCTCCAGCGCCTTGCCGTAAAAACGGCCGGCGATGAGGTTGTTCTCGAAGACGAAGTCGTCGGACCGCTCGGGAACGAAGCGGGCCATCACTTTCTTCTCCTGGGAGCAGGCGCACAGGGCGGCCGCCGCCGCGAGGAGGATGAGGATCCGTTTCATGCTATCTCAGGTCTTTGGTGGCGCACCAGTCCATGTCGTTGTAGTCGTCGTTCTCGCCGCACATGCCCCAGATGAAGGTGTAGTTGCGGGTCGCGCAGGCGGAGTGGATGCTCCACTGCGGGGAGATGACGGCCTCCTCGTTGTGCATCCAGATGTGGCGCGTCTCCTGGGGCTCGCCCATGAAGTGGCACACGGCCGCGTCTTCCGGAAGCTCGAAGTAGAAGTAGACCTCCATGCGGCGGTCGTGGGTGTGGGCGGGCATCGTGTTCCAGGTGCTGCCCGGGGCGAGCTCGGTCATGCCCATCTGGAGCTGGCAGCAGGGAACGACCTCCTTGACCAGCAGACGGTTGATCGTGCGCTCGTTGCTCTCCTCCAGGGAACCGAGGTGCATCACCACGGCGTCCTTCTTGGAAACCTTCTTCACGCCGGTCTCCTTGTGGGCGGTGGCGGAGCAGAAGTAGAAGTGTGCGGGCTTCGCGGGGTCGATGCTGCGGAAAGAGACGTGGCGGTTGCCGCGGCCGACGTAGATGGCCTCCTTGTAGGGAATCTCGTACTCCTCGTCACCGACTTTCACGACGCCGGTGCCGCCGACGTTGATGATGCCGATCTCGCGGCGCTGGGTGAAGTAGTCGGCGCGGAGGACTTCCGGGGCCTCGAGGACGAGTTCCTCATCGACGGGGACGGCGCCGCCGGCGATGATGCGGTCGAACATGGAATAGACCATGTTGATCTCGCCGGGAACCATGATGTTCTGCACGAGGTACTCCTTGCGGATGCGCTCGGTGTCGTAATGCTTGGCGTCGACGTTGCTGGACGCCTGGCGGACGGTGCAATTCACTTTACTCATATCACTTGGGCTGTTTTCCGATGTAAGCGAGGATGCCGCCGTCCACATACAGGATGTGGCCGTTCACGGCGTCGGAGGCGTGGGAGGCGAGGAACACGGCGGGACCGCCGAGTTCGGACGGGTCGAGCCAGCGGCCGGCCGGGGTCTTCGCGCAGATGAAGCTGTCGAAGGGATGGCGGCTGCCGTCGGGCTGGCGCTCGCGCAGGGGAGCGGTCTGGGGCGTGGCGATATAGCCGGGGCCGATGCCGTTGCACTGGATGTTGTACTCGCCGTACTCGGAGCAGATGTTGCGGGTGAGCATCTTCAAACCGCCCTTCGCGGCGGCGTAGGCGCTCACGGTCTCACGGCCGAGCTCGGACATCATCGAGCAGATGTTGATGATCTTGCCCTCGCGGCGATCCATCATCTCGGGGAGCACGGCGGAGGAAACGATGAACGGGGCTACGAGGTCCACGTCGATGACGGCCTGGAACTCGGAGCGCTTCATCTCGTGCATCGGGATGCGCTTGATGATGCCGGCGTTGTTCACGAGGATGTCGATCTGGCCCACCTCTTCGTGGATCTTCTCCACGAGGGCCTTCACGTCGTCTTCCTTGGTCACGTCGCACACGTACCCGTGCACGTTCGTGATGCCCGCTTCCTTATAGTTGTTCAGGCCCCGCTCCAGCGCGGCCTCGCTGATGTCGTTGAAGATGATGTTCTGGATGCCGGCCTCGACGAATGCCTTCGCGATATTGAAGCCGATGCCGTAAGAACCGCCCGTGATCCAAGCGTTCTTGCCTTCGAGGGAAAAGAGGTTTGTCATATCTTGATTTGTTTGGTTTTTCCGTTTCGACCGCAAAGATAGGGAAGAATCCGGAAAAATACAAACGTTTGTACAAACTTTATTCGACCGTCAGCACAAAGCCGCCCGCGGATTCCATCGTGAGTTCCAGCGGCTTGTCGGGGGAAACTTTCAAGACCTTCTTTTCCAGGATCTTCGGGTCCTTGGCGGTTTTCTTGCCGTCCATCCAGACCGTGGCCGTGTGGGTGCCGGCAGGAAGGAAGCCCAGGTCCACGGAGACCTTCTTTTTCACGGAATTGTTCAGTCCGCCCACGAACCAGGTGTCGCCGGAGCGCTTGGCGAGGAGCACGTATTCCTCCGGGGCTCCGCCCAGGAAGCGGGTGTCGTCCCAGACGGTGGGGACGATTTGCAGGAAATCGGCCCCCGGCTGGCCCAGGACGTGCTTCGGATGGTCGCAAAAGACCATGTACGGGCTGTCGTAGATGACGAATTTCGCCAGTTCGGCGCAGCGGGTGTCGCACACCAGCGCCGGTGTCTGCCGTTTCCAGTCCTCGCGGCGGACGTTGAGGAATCCGCCTGGGGTGTAGTCCATCTGCCCGGCGATCATCCGGGTGAAGGCGAGGGTGATATTATGCTCGGGCGTTGGCAGCTGGCGGTCCGCCGCAAACTTGTAGTACTCGCTTCCCAGCACGCCTTCCCGCGTCATCATGTTGGGCCAGGTCCGGTCGATGCCGTCGGGCTTGTAGGCGCCGTGGAAATCGACCATCAAATGGCATTCCGCCGCCCGCTCGATGACTTTCCGGTACCAGCGCACCATCTCCTGGTCCTCCCGGTCCATGAAGTCGATCTTGACCCCGGCGATGCCCCAGTCGCGGTACAGCGGGAACGCATCATAGAAGGCGTTGTTCCGGGCGGCGTCGTCGGAATGGATCCAGAGCCAGCAGCGGACGTTCCTGTCCTCGGCATAGGCGAGGATTTCCGGCATGTCCAGCTGCGGCGCAGCCTTGGTGATGTCCGCACCAGGCTGCGCGTACGGTCCGTACCACTGCCAGTCGATGAGCATGTAAGGCCAGCCCATCTGCGAGGCGAAGTCTATGTATTCCTTGATGGTGGGCATGTCCACCTTGACCTCACCGCTCCACCAGTGGTCCCAGGCGCTCATCCCGGGCTTGATCCAGGAGGGATCCTCGATGGCGCAGGGCTCGTTCAGGGAATGGATGGCCTCCGATTCGATGAACCGGCCGGGATTGTCGGCGATCATCACCAGGCGCCAGGAGGACCGGATGGTGCCGTCAAACCGGGCCTTGACGCCTTCCTCATATTTTTTCAGGTTGGCCCAGGATTCCTGCTCTTCCCAAGGGATGGGGGAGAGATGCGTTTCCAGGGTGCATACACCGCTTTCCGCCTTCCCGACACCCAGGTAGAATCCCGGCCAGTTGTCCATCGCTGCCTCGGTAATGGCCAGGTAGAGGTCGTTTTCCGCCTTCAGCAGCAACGGAAGGCCGCTGATCTGGCCGCCAGGAACGTCAGCCAGCGCTGTCCGGGTTCGCCAGGCCTCCTGGGAGGAGCGGAACGGACGCGGATACTCCGTCATCCAGCCCTCCGTGCCCACCGGGACGGCGAACTCGGTGAGCTCCCGCTGGACCATCCGGTCGCCCACGCGGGTGATGGGATACAAGGTATACCGGAAGGCGACGCCATCGTCCATCACCCGGAATTCCAGGTCCATGCGACGCCCTTCGCCGCCGGTCTCCTTCAGATTGAGCGTCAGGTTCTTCGAGGCGACGCTGATGTCGCTGTGCTTATTCGCGACCACCGGCTTCCAGGCTTCCACGTGCGCCTGCACGGATGGATGGCCCAGGACCGTGAAAGGACCGGACATCGGCTTCTCGTCTTTGAACTCGAAGCCCATTGCGGAAGGAGCGATGGCCGTCCGCCCGTTCCAGGTGACGGAATAGCAAAGCTTCTCCCCGTTGGACACAGTCAGGACGATGTTTCCGGAAGGGGAGGGGACGCGGTAATCCGTGGCGTTGCCGCAGAAGCCGCCGGCGACAAGGGCCAGCAGGGCGAAAAGGAAATGCTTCATCATGAAAGGAATGGCGTATTTTTTACAAAGATAGCAAGAAAATAGGGAAGTCGCGGGCTTCCGCCGGCGTTTTCAGGGGACTGACCGGTTGGAAATTTCGGTTTAATTCGTATTTTTGCGAAAATTCTTAAGAAATGAAAAAGATATCTGCTCTTTTGCTGGCGGTGGCCGCGGCGGCCGTGCTGGCTTGCAACGAAAGTGATGTGAAGAAATATGCCATCAGCGGCACCGGCCTGGAAGACGGCGCGCAGGTGCTCCTGGTGGACCAGATTACCGGCGAGGCCATCGACACGGCCGTCGTCGCGAACGGCGCTTTTGCCTTCAAGGGTACGGCTCCGAAGGATGCCTACCTGAACATCACCTCCGACAAATCCAACTGGAGCTTCATGTTCTTCAATGACGGCAAGCCCATCCAGGTCAATTACGCCGACCAGACCCTCCAGGGGTCCGACCTCAACAACAAGCTCGCCGAATGCGATGCGAAGACCGATGCCATGATGCAGGAGTACAACGCGTTCGTCAACGAACTGGTCGCCCTTCCCAAGGAGGAGCAGGAGGCCAAGATGCCCGAGTATGAGGAATGGTTCAAGAAGCTCGGCGAATGCTATGTCTCCGTCGTCGAGGAGAACAAGGACAACCTGATTCCGGTCGCGTTCATCCGGAACGTCCGTTCCCTGGCCGGTCCTGACAAGTTCAACGAGTACGTGGAGTCGGATGCCGCCTTCGCCCAGCACCCGTATGTCCAGGACCTGAAGAAGAAGATTGAAGAGTCCGCCGCCCGGCAGAAAGCGGCCGAAGAGAAGAAGCAGGCCATCATCGGCCAGAAGTTCCTCGACCTCGAGGAGCCCGACACGGACGGCAAGATGCACAAGCTGAGCGAGTATGTGGGCCAGGGCAAGTGGGTCCTCGTCGATTTCTGGGCCTCCTGGTGCGGCCCTTGCGAGGCGGAGATGCCCAACGTCGTCGCTGCCTACAACAAGTATCACAAGAAGGGCTTCGACATCGTGGGCCTTTCCTTCGACCGCGAGAAGGAGCCTTGGGTGGCCGCCATCAAGGATTGGGAGATGCCTTGGATCCACCTTTCCGACCTCAAGTACTGGCAGAGCCTTGCCTCCGACGTCTATTCCGTCAATTCCATCCCGGACAACCTGCTGATCGATCCGGAAGGAACCGTCGTCGCCCGCTGCCTCCGCGGGGAAGACCTTGAGGCCAAGCTGGCTGAAATCTTCAAGTAGTCTTTTCTTGGCCCGGCTGCCCGCCGGGCTTTTTTCGAGAACTTTGTACAAACGTTTGTATTATTCCGGAAAGTTCCCTATCTTTGCATCCGCATGGTGACGATCTCCGACATAGCAGCCGCCCTCGGGGTGACGCCTTCCACGGTTTCGCGGGCGCTTTCCGGCAGCCCGCGCGTGAAGGAGGAAACCCGCCTGGCCGTCGAAAGGATGGCGGCGGAAATGGGCTATGAGCGCAATATCGTCGCCTCCAATCTACGGAAGGGGCGGTCCGACATCGTCGGAATCATCGTCCCGCGCATCCACCGCAACTTCTTCTCCAACATCATCGGCGGGGCCGAGTCCATCCTGGAAGCGGCCGGCTACTGCGTCCTGATCTGCCAGACCCACGAACGGTTCGAGGCGGAGGTGAAGGCGCTCCGGACGCTCAAGAACAACCAGGTGGCAGGGGTCCTGATGTCCCATGCCATCGGTTCGGACAATGGAAACCATATCCTGGAAGTCCTCGGCGACCGGATCCCGCTCGTGCAGTTCGACCGCGTGTTCAGCGAACTGCCCGGCGCGAAAGTCGTGAGCAACAACTTCGAGGGGGCCTATGTCGCCACGAAGCACTTGGTGGAGCAGGGTTACCGCCGCATCGGTACGCTCGCCGGGTACATGAACTCCGAGGCGTATGCGGCCCGGTTGGAAGGGTACCGGCAGGCGCTCCGGGACAGCGGCCTTCCCGTGGACGAATCCCTCGTCCATTACGACACCATCGTCCGGGAAACCGGCTTCGAGGCGGGCCTCAAGGCCATCGACGCGGGTTGTGACGCCCTCTACAGCGCCGGCGACTTTTCCGCCCTCGGCGCGATCGAGGCCGCGCGGGAGCGGGGCCTCCGCATCCCGGAGGACTTCGGCATCGTGGGAACGGCCAACGAGGCTTTCACCTCCCTGATGACCCCGTCCATGAGCTCCCTCGCCCTGAATCCCTTTGAGATGGGCCGCCAGGCCGCCCAGGCCTTCCTGGCCGGGGAGGAGGGGACTGTCGTCGTGCCCATGGAACTGAAAGTGCGGGAATCCTCCTGCCGCAACAAGCAACAAAACCTATCGATATAATATGCCTAAAGTAGTTACCTTCGGCGAAGTGATGCTTCGCCTCTCCACCCCCGGTTACCTGCGCTTCTCGCAGGCCCATCAGTTCGACGCCACCTTCGGCGGAGGCGAAGCCAATGTGGCCGTCTCCCTGGCCAATTACGGCATCGACACCCAGTTCGTCACCCGTCTTCCCAAGAACGACATCGCCGACATGTGCGTCGCGGAGCTCCGCGGCCTCGGTGTCGGTACCGACGGCATCGTCTGGGGCGGTGACCGCGTGGGTATCTATTACCTGGAGACCGGCGCCGTTGCGCGCGGTTCTAAAGTCGTTTACGACCGGGCCCATTCCGCCATCTCCGAGATCCAGCCCGGCATGGTGGACTGGCACAAGGTCCTCGAGGGAGCCGACTGGTTCCACTGGACCGGCATCACCCCGGCCCTCTCCCAGGGTGCGGCGGACGCCTGCCTGGAGGCCATCCAGGTCGCCAACGAGATGGGCGTGAAGGTCTCCTGCGACCTCAATTACCGCAAGAAACTGTGGAAGTACGGCAAGTCCGCCTCCGAGGTCATGCCCGCCCTCGTGGAAGGCTGCGACCTCATCCTCGGCAACGAGGAGGACGCGGAGAAGGAGTTCGGCATCAAGCCCGAGGGCTTCGATGCGGAAAAGACCGGCGGCGAGATCGACCAGACCGCGTTCATCAGCGTCTGCCGCCAGCTCATGGACAAGTTCCCGCGCTGCAAGAAGGTCGCGGTGACGCTCCGCGGCTCCATCAACGCGAACCACAACACCTGGGGCGGCGTCCTCTATGACGGCAAGACCCTCTGGCAGAGCCGTCGGTACGACATCACCCACATCGTCGACCGCGTGGGCGGCGGCGACTCTTTCATGGGCGGTCTCCTGTACGGCCTCCTGGCCTACGATACGGACCAGCAGGCCATCGAGTTCGCGGCGGCTGCCTCCTGCCTCAAGCACACCATCATCGGCGACTACAACCGCGTCACCGTCGCCGAAGTCGAAGGTCTCATCGCCGGCGGCGGTTCCGGCCGGGTCAGCAGATAATTTGGGATATGGCAAAGTTCAAGAAATTCGATACCGTCGGTATCATCAAGGGTACGGGAATCGTGCCTGTGTTTTACAATGCGGATGTGGAACTCACGAAGAAGGTCGTCAAGGCCTGCTATGACGGCGGGATCCGCGCGTTCGAGTTCACGAACCGGGGCGACGGCGCCCATCGGGTGTTCAAGGAGGTGATTTCCTTCGTGCGGGCGGAGTGCCCGGAGATGGCGTTCGGCGCCGGTACGATCCTCGATGCGCCGACGGCCGTGCTGTACCTGCAGCTCGGTGCGGACTTCCTTGTGTCGCCGTGCCTCGTGGACGAGGTGGCGCCGCTGTGCAACCGCCGCGGCGTGCCGTACAGCCCCGGCTGCGGCACCGTGTCGGAGATCGTCCATGCGATGGAGCTGGGCTGCGACCTGGTGAAAGTGTTCCCGGCCGGTACCGTGGGCGGTCCTGCGTTCGTGAAGAACGTCCTCGGCCCGCTGCCGTGGGCGATGATCATGTGCACCGGCGCGGTGGAACCCACCGAGGAGAACCTCACGGCCTGGGCCAAGTCCGGTGTCACTGCCGTGGGCATGGGTTCCAAGCTCTTCCCGAAGGAAGTCCTCAAGGCCGGTGACTGGACCTCCGTCTCCGCCCTCTGCGCAAAGTGCCTCACCTGGTTCAAGGCGTAAGTATGAAACGAATCCTCTCTCTCCTGGCTGCCGCGTTCGTATGCGGCGGCCTTTTTGCCCAGTTCCGGTATCAGAATCCGGTGCTGCATGCCGATTATTCCGATCCGGACGTGTGCCGGGTGGGGGAGGACTATTGGATGACGGCGTCGTCGTTCAACTGCTTCCCGGGGCTGCCCATCCTGCATTCGCGGGACCTGGTGAACTGGGAGCTCGTGGGCGCGGCGCTGACGTCATATCCGGGCGGAGGATGGGATGGCCCGGAGAACGATTTCCGGACGGTGGTGCACCACGGCAAGGCCGTGTGGGCGCCGGCCATCCGGTACCACGAAGGCTGGTACTACATCTATGTGGGCGACCCGGACCGGGGCATCTTCATGGTGCGGACGCAGGACCCGGCCGGGCCCTGGGAGCCGCCGGTGTGGGTGGTCCGGGAGAAGGGTTTCATCGACCCGTGCCCTTTCTGGGATGAGGATGGAAATGCTTATCTGTCACACGGTTGCGCGGGGTCCCGGGCGGGAGTAAAGAGCATCTTGTTCGTCGCGCCGATGGCGCCGGACGGGGCGAGTCTCCTCGGTCCTTCCCGCATCGTGTATGATGGGCATCTGAGCCAGCCGACCATCGAGGGAACGAAGTTCTACAAGCGGGACGGGAAGTATTACATATTCTCGCCGGCCGGCGGCGTGGCCACTGGCTGGCAGACGGTCCTGCGGGCTGACAATCCGTTCGGACCCTACGAGGAGCGTATCGTCATGGCCTGGGCGCCGGGTACCATCAACGGCCCGCATCAAGGGGCCTGGGTGGATACCCCGGAAGGGGAGGACTGGTTCCTCCATTTCCAGGACAAGGGCGCATACGGACGCATTGTCCATTTGCAACCGATGACCTGGCAGGCCGATGGCTGGCCGCTGATCGGCGTGGATCCTGACGGGGACGGTGTGGGGCAGCCGGTGGCGTCGTATGGGAAGCCCGCTGTCATTCCGAGCGAAGCGAAGGAATCTAAAACCGCATACAACCCCTATGGCATCGGCCTGGAATGGCAGTATCCGGCGATTCCGTCGCCGTATTGGCACTATGCGCTGCCGGACGGCGTGCGATTGTATTCGGTCCACCAGACCTGGCCGTACCGGAGCCTGTGGGACTGCCCGAATTTCCTGGCGCAGAAGTTCCCGGCCGAGCGGTTCACCGTCCGGGCGAGACTCTCTTTCCGGCCGAACCCGCAGCTCAAGGAGCGGGGCGAACAGGCCGGTTTCGCCGTGATGGGGAACGATTATGCCGGCCTGCGCCTCACCGATACACCCGGCGGCGCCCGGCTCGATTATGTCGTATGCATGCAGGCCGACAAAGGCGGTGTGGAAACCGTCCGCGAACTGGCGGTCCTGCCGTATCGTTACGAACCCCTGCCGCATGACCGGGAATCGAAGAATGTTCCGCTGGTGAACTATCCCGATGTGCCCGAAGTCGTCGTCTGGGTGGAGCTGGATGTCCGGGCGAAGGCCGTGGACGGGAATGGCCCCGATGCCGTTTGCCGCTTCAGTTACAGCCTTGACGGTAAACGCTTTACCAGTGTGGAAGGAAGCTTCAAGGCGCAGCCCGAGCTGTGGGTGGGCGCGAAGTTCGGCTTCTGGTGCAACCGGTTCGCGTCCAAGAACGATTCCGGCTGGGTGGACGTGACGGACCTTGCCATCAAGCCGGCTTTCGATCCGCTGGAGGGCTTCCTCTATGACGAAGAAAAGGTGCCGGCCTACACACTTCCGGACCTCCTGGCCGGAACCCGCACCGTGAAAGATTGGGAGAAGAAACGCCGCCCCGAGTTGGTGAAACTGTTCGAGGAAGAAATGTTCGGCAGCGTTCCCGGCAAGCCGGCTGGCCTGCATTTCCGCGTTCGCGACAATGACCCTGCCGCCTTGGACGGCATAGCCACCCGGCGGCAGGTCCGCATCTTCTTCGATGCGGAAGAGTCGATGTATGAGGACCTGGTCCTTTACGTTCCCAACGGTCGGGAGGGACCTGCACCCGCATTCCTGGGTGTGAACTTCTTCGGAAACCATACCATCGACCCGGATCCCGGCATCTTGCTGCCGGATTCGCTCCGGTACCGGAAGGACTTTACCGTGAATCCGCGCGGCTCCCAGCGGCAGCGCTGGCCGCTCCGGGAGATCCTCTCCCGAGGCTATGCCGTCGCTTCTTTCTGCTGCGAGGATGTCGTGCCCGATGCGGACGGCTATCCCGGTATCCGCTCACACTATGAAGGTTACACCTGGGGCGCTCTCGCCGCCTGGGGGTGGGGATTGTCCCGCGCTTTGGACTATCTCGAGACGGATGCTGATGTCGATGCCTCCCGCGTGGCGGTTTTCGGCCACTCCCGGATGGGCAAGGCAGCGGTCTGGGCCGGCGCCCGCGACACCCGCTTTGCGATGGTCATTTCCAATGCTTCCGGCTGCGGGGGAGCGGCCCTTTCCCGCCGCCGCTTCGGCGAAACTGTCCGCCGCATCAACACCCATTTCCCGTACTGGTTCTGCGGGAACTTCCACAAGTACGGGGACAACGAGTCCATGCTGCCCTTTGACCAGCACGAACTGCTGGCCCTCATCGCGCCGCGTCCCCTCTACGTGGAAAGCGGCAGCGAGGACCGCTGGGCGGACCCGCACGGCGAATTCCTGGGGTTGGCGAACGCCGCCCCGGTCTATCGGCTATATGGCTTTGAGGGTTTTGCACCTTCAGAATGGCCGGCCGTGGAACAGCCCGTCACCAAAGGCCGCAACGGCTATCACATCCGGAACGGCCGTCACGAGATCCTGCTATACGACTGGTTGCAGTATCTGGATTTCGCGGACAAGAATCTCTAGTAATCCTCCACGTTGTAGCGCGTGAGGATGTCCATGTGCATGAAATGGTCCTTGCGCGGGGGAACTTTGCCCAGCAGGGCGTGCTCGGCGAGGGCCTCGATGGCGAGGCGGACCTGTTCGTCGGGACGCTGGCCGATGAGGACGGAGACGGTACCGTCCCGCAGGGCGTCCATGTTCGCTTTCAGGTTGTCGAATCCCACGACGCGGCGCTCCGGGTCCGGATGGGCGGCGAGCCACGGGACCAGGAGGTGGATGCGGGAGTTGAACATCACGATGTGCCGCACCTGGGGATGCTCCGCGAAATATCCGTCCAGGGTGGCGTAGATGCCGTCCGGGTCGTTCGGGTCCACGAACACGTTGTCGATCTTGCAGTCCGGGGCGTTCTCCAGCATATAGTCCAGGAAGCCGGCGCGGCGGTTCACGGTAGGGTCCGACTGCTGGAAGCGGTCGCGGCGGATCCGGACGATCAGGGCGCCGCGGATGTTCTGTCCCCGGGTGAGCTGGTCCGCGCACAGGTAGCCGCTCTTGTACAGCGGCATGCCGAAATAGGCGAGGTAGCCGTTCGAGTCGGGCCTTGAATCGATGAAACAGTAGGGGATACCGCTTTCGCACAGTTTCCCGGTGAAAACCTCCGTCTCGCCCTGGAAGAGCGGGGCGAGGACGACGCCGGAGGGCTCGGCCTCGAGCACTTTTTCGCAGGCGGCGCGGAACGATTCGATGTCGTACTGGTCGTAGGGGAACGGAACGGCTTCCACGCCGGCGGCGGTCATCGGATCGACGCCCCGGCCGATGCCGGAAGCGGCCAGCTCCCAGAAGGAGCCCGGTTCGCTGGCGGGAATGAGGACGGCCACGAGGTGTTTCTTGCCTTTCGCGAGGAGGGAGGCATACACATTGGGTTCGTAGCCCAGTTCCCGGATCACTTCCATCACGCGCTCGTAGCTCTTGCGCGAGACTTCGCCCCGGTTATGCAATACGCGGTCCACCGTCCCCTTGGAGAGGCCGGTCCGACGGGCGATGTCGTTGATGGTGATCTTTTCGTTCTGTGCCATAGTGGTTTCCGATTGCAAATCTGCGAATAAAAAAAGGACTTTCCAAGAAAAAACGGAAAAATCGTGCACGGGCACGGCGGCCCTGGACGTTATTAACATAAGATGTTGAAAAATATTTCCGTTACCGTGCACGGAATTTCAAAAATAGTTTTTATATTTGTAGCCGTTGAAAAGTAACCGCACGTAACCACAGATGAAAGCACGCTTCTTCCTCCTGCCGATCCTGGCCCTGGCCGTGGCCTGCCAAGGGAACAAGAAAGACGAATTTGCCGCTCTGTATGAGGGACTTCCCTTCGATATGCCCCGGGTGGAGCTTCCGTCCATCCCCAATCGTTCCGTCGTCCTGACGGACTTCGGCGGCGTCGGCGACGGCGTGGCGCAGAATACGGACGCGTTCGCGGCCGCGATCGCCAAGCTCTCGCAGCAGGGCGGGGGACGCCTCGTCGTCCCGGCCGGCATCTGGCGCACCGGCCCGATAGAGCTGAAGAGCCACATCGAGCTTTTCGTGGACAAGGACGCCATCGTCGTCTTCGACCCGGACCAGGACCTGTACCCCATCATCGACACGAACTTCGAGGGGCTGGACGTGCGCCGCTGCGTGTCTCCCCTCAATGCCACCGGCGCGCATGACATCGCCATCACCGGCGGCGGCATCTTCGACGGCAGCGGAGAATTCTGGCGCGAGGTCAAGCGCCGCAAGGTTTCCGACGACCAGTGGAACGCGATCCTCAAGCGCGGCGGTTATGTTCCGGAGGACGGAAAGACCTGGTTCCCGGACGAGGGCTACGCGAAGGCGCGCGCCACCGCGGGCTCGCTCAATTATCAGGATCCTTCCCTGGACGAGCAGGAAATCAAGACCTTCCTCCGTCCCGTGCTGCTGTCCTTCCGCAACTGCGAACGCGTCCTGCTGAAGGACTGCACCTTCCAGAATTCCCCGTGCTGGAATCTCCATCCGCTGTATTGCAAGGATGTCGTGATCCAGGACATCATCGTCCGGAACCCGCATTTTTCCACCAACGGCGACGGCATCGACATCGACGCCTGCGAGAATGTGATCCTCACCGGATCCTCCTTCGACGTGGGCGACGACGCCATCTGCATCAAGTCCGGCAAGGACGCCGACGGCCGCAACCACGGGAAGAAGTGCCGCAACCTCATCATCGCCGACTGCACGGTCTATCACGGACACGGCGGTTTCGTGGTGGGCAGCGAGATGTCCGGCGGCGTGGAGAACATCCACGTCACGGGCTGCCGCTTCATCGGTACGGACGTGGGCCTTCGGTTCAAGAGCGCCCGCGGCCGCGGCGGCGTGGTGAAGGACATCTGGTGCGACCACATCTACATGAAGGACATCGTCACCTACGGCATCATCTTCAATCTCTATTATATGGGTGTCGCCGCGACGGACATGTCCAAGGACGGAGAAAGCGACATCCAGCCGGTCGATGAGACCACCCCGGAGTTCCGCGACTTCCACTTCTCTGATATCACGTGCGCGGGCGCGGAGCAGGCTGTCTTCGTGAATGGCCTCCCCGAGATGCCCGTCCGCAATCTCGCCATCAGCAACAGCAACTTCACGGCCGACAAGGGCGTGGAAACCCATTATTACGAGAACGTCACTTTCGAGAACGTCACTGTCAACGGTACCCAGTTATGAAAAGGATCCTCTATCTAGTCGCCGTCTGGCTCGTAGCCAGTTCCTTCACGACCATCCACCTGATGGGCGATTCCACCATGGCGGAGAAAGATCTCTCCGACGGCAAGCTCGAGCGCGGCTGGGGCATGATGTTCCCGAACTTCGTGGACGACACCTTCCGGGTCGTCAACTATGCGCAGAACGGCCGCAGCACGAAGAGTTTCATCGACAAGGGCCTCTGGGACATGGTCCAGTACGCCCTCCAGCCCGGGGACTACGTGTTCATCCAGTTCGGTCACAACGACTCCAAGGCCGATGATCCCGACCGCTATGCCCCCGCGTTCGGCGCCTACCAGGAGAATCTCCGGACCTTCATCCGCGGTGCCCGCGAGAAGGGCGCCACGCCGATCCTCCTGACTCCGGTGGCCCGCCGCTGGTTCAAAAGCGGCAAGTTGGACCGCAACTGCCACACCGACTATCCCGCCGCCATGAAGCAGGTGGCCGAGGAGATGGGCGTGACGGTCCTGGACATCACCACGCCTACCCTGGACTGGATCGAAAGCATCGGTGACGAGGCCTCGAAGGCCTATTTCATGATTTCCACCGGCAAGGACGACAACACCCATACGGTCGCCAGCGGTGCGCGCAAAGTGACAGAAATCGTCTGCGAGGCCCTCAAGGCTCAGGTTCCCGCGATCGGCGAGCACCTCGTGCGGTACGACATCGTCGTGGACCAGACCGGCCACGGTGACTACATGACCGTCCAGGACGCCATCGACGCGGTCCCGAACTACAGCCACGACAAGATCACCACCATCCTCATCAAGGCCGGCACCTACAAGGAGGCCATCGACATCCCGCACACCAAGTTCCGGATGAAGATCATGGGCCAGGGCGCGGACAAGACCATCCTGACCTATGACCGCTATGCGGAGCAGCTCTGGCCGGACAATACCTTTAAGGTGGGCACGTCCGGCAGCGCCAGCATCTACATCCACTCCAGCTACGTGACCTTCGAGGACATCACCTTCGAGAACACGGCGGGGGAGGGCAAGGAGATCGGTCAGGCCGTGGCGGTGTTCACGGACGGCGACTTCCTGTTCTTCCATCGCTGCCGCTTCATCGGCAACCAGGACACCCTCTACACGTACGGCCGATTCGGCAAGGAAGGCGGCATCAAGCGGAACTATTTCCTGGACTGCTACATCGAGGGCACGACGGACTTCATCTTCGGCCCCAGCATCGCCTATTTCGAGAACTGCCACATCCACTCGAAGAAGAACAGCTACGTGACGGCGGCTTCCACCCTCCAGGGACAGAAGTACGGTTACGTCTTCAAGAACTGCAAGCTGACGGCCGATCCCGGCATCGACAAGTGCTACCTGGGCCGCCCCTGGGGCGCCTACGCGAAGACCGTGTTCATCGGCTGCGAGCTGGGTCCGCACATCGTCGCGGACGGCTGGCATGACTGGGAGAAGGAAGGCAAGCCCAACACCAAGAAGAATTCCTATTACGCTGAATACCAGAATGTCGGACCCGGAGCGCAAGGCCCCCGCGTGAAATGGGCGCACACCCTGACCGCGAAACAGGCCGCCGAGTACACCTTCGAGAAGGTCATGTACCAGGCGCAGGACGGCATCCGCTGGAACCCTTATGACAACCGATAGATGAAACGAATCGCATTACTGGCAGCCCTGCTCGTCGCGGCCTGCGCGCCCAGGACGGAGGAACTCCTTTCCGTGCGGATGGTCCGCTCGGAGATCAAGCGGGCCCCGGAAGCCACGTACCTGGATGGCCGGGAGGGAACCTACAAGTGGAACTATACCACCGGCCTGGAACTTCGCAGTTTCTTTGCCGTTTACAGGGAGTATGGCATCGAGGAGTTCGACGCGTATGTGCGCGCCTGGTATGACGGAGTCCTGGATGAGAAAGGCCATATCGGCGGACAGTACAAGATGAGCAACTTCAATCTGGACCATGTCTGCCCGGCCCGGACGCTCATCGGTATGTATCAGGAGACGCGGGACAGCCGTTACAAGGTGGCCATCGAACAGGCCCGGGAGCAGCTTCGCAATCAGCCGCGCACCGAGGCGGGCGCTTTCTGGCACAAGAAGGTGTATCCCGGCCAGGTGTGGCTGGACGGCCTGTACATGGCCGAGCCGCTGTACGCCGTCCACGCCAAGATCACCGGCCATGACGAGGATTTCGACGATATCGCGCTCCAGTTCCGGGTGGCGGCCGAAAAGACCTACGATCCGGCCACGGGCCTGTACCGTCACGCCTGGGACGAGACGAAGCAGATGTTCTGGGCCGATCCCGTGACGGGCCAGTCCGCCCACTGCTGGGGCCGCGCCCTCGGCTGGTACACGATGGCCCTGGTCGAGGTCCTTCCTTTCTTCCCGGAAGGACATCCCGGGAAGGCGGAACTCCAGGGCATCCTGGAAGGGATCCTCGCGACGCTCCCGAAGTATGCGGATCCGGAGACCGGCATGTGGTACCAGGTCCTGGACAGCCCGGGCCGGGAAGGGAACTATCTGGAGTCCACCTGCTCCGCCATGTTCACCTACGCCTACCTCCGGGCGGCCCGCGAAGGCTATGCGGTGCCGGATTCCATCGACCCGAAAGCCCTCTACGAAGCGCTCGTGAAGCGGTTCATCCGCGAGGACGAGGACGGTACCCTGAACCTCACCGACTGCTGCGCCGTCGCCGGCCTCGGCGGCAAGGAGAACCGCAGCGGCACGTTCGAGTATTATATCAACGAGAAGATCGTCGAGAATGACCCGAAGGGCGTCGGTCCCTTCATCTGGGCTTCGCTTGAATACGAGAAGCTATGAAGAAAGAACTGACCCTGTTGGCCCTGGCATCCCTGCTTCTGGCCGCCTGCGACGGGAAGGAGGATCCCATCGTCGTGCCAGACACCCCCAAGGCCCCGACTGCTCCGGCAAACCTGAAACTGCATAAGGCGACGGAGACCAGCCTGCAGTTCCAGTGGGACGCGGTGGAAGGGGCGACTTCCTACGCCTGGGAACTCCAGAAAGACGGCGCAAAAGTGCAGGAGGGAACGACCGGCACCCGCAATGCCACCATCTCCAGCCTGACGAAGGCGACGGACTACCGCTTCGGCGTAAAGGCCGTCAATGCCGGCGGCTCTTCCTCCATGACCTGGATCGACGCCCGTACGGACGGGACCGTGGATCCCGATCCGCCCACCCCGCCGTCCGACCAGTTCTATGCCGATTTCTCCATCCCTTCCGTGGAAGAGGATGGCATCGCCCGCGCCTTCCCGGGCGCCGAGGGCGGCGGCATGTATACCACCGGCGGCCGCGGCGGCGAGGTCATTCACGTGACTACGCTGGAGGATACCGGCTCGAAGGGTTCCCTCCGCTGGGCCGTGAACCAGTCCGGCGCCCGTACCGTCGTCTTCGACGTGGCCGGCATCATCGAACTGAAGTCTGACCTCAAGATTTCCAAAGGCGACCTGACGATCGCGGGCCAGACGGCCCCGGGAGACGGTATCTGCCTCAAGAATTATACGGTGAACCTGCAGGCTTCCAACGTCATTATCCGCTTTGTCCGTTTCCGCCTGGGCGACGAAGCCCCGTGGACCGCGGCGGAGATCGAGGCCGGCAAGGCCGATGGCGAAGACTGCATCTGGGGACGCTACCTGGACAATGTGATCCTGGACCACTGCTCCATGAGCTGGAGCGTCGACGAGGCCGCCTCTTTCTACGGAAACGAGAACTTCACCTTGCAGTGGTGCCTGATTGCGGAGTCCATGAAGAACTGCAAGCTGCATACGAAGGGAAACCACGGTTATGGCGGTCTCTGGGGCGGCAAGAACGCCTCGTTCCATCATAACATCCTGGCCCATCACGACAGCCGCAACGCCCGCATCGACCATCCGCACATCTACGAGAACCACAAGAATCCCGCCCGCCGCGGGAATGTGGACCTCCGCAACAACGTGATCTACAACTGGGGCGACAACAGCACCTACGGCGGCGAGGGCGGCCATTTCAACCTGGTGAACAACTACTACAAGAAGGGGCCTTCCTCCAAGGACCGCAAGTATTTCGTCGATGCCTACGGCGTCTACAGCAAGTGCTCCACCTGCGGTGCGAGCAACATCGACGACGGGTATCCTGAGCTGTATCTCGCCGGCAATGTCTATAATCAGTATCCGTCCATGGCCAACGGCCCGGAGGGCATCTACTGGCACAACGGCACCGGCCACGACCATTACCAGCAGACGGCTTCTGCGCCGCTCGTGCTCGTAGGCCGGGAGGGGAAGGACGCTTACACGACCACCCATACGGCCGACCAGGCGTTGGAAGCCGCCTGTTCCTACGCCGGCGCATCGCTCGCGAAGGATGCCGTGGACACCCGCATCAGCAAGGACGTGAAGGACGGTTCCGGCTCCCTCATCAACGACATCGCCGACGTCAAGGCCAAGTATGGCAGCGCCTGGCCCGCCTACTCCGCGACCAGCGAACAGAAGGCGAAGGTGAAGGACTCCGACCAGGACGGCATGCCCGACTGGTTCGAGGAGCAGTTCGGCCTGAACAAGTCCGACCAGGACGACGCCACGCTGGTCACCCTGGACAAGAACAACCGCTACACCAACCTGGAGATGTATCTCCACTATCTGGTGAAAGACATCGTCGCCGCGCAGAATGCGGGCGGCAGCTACATGAAACTCTAACATAATCATCAATAACCAACTTAAAAACCATCCATTCATGAAAAATCCAGTCAAGAAACTCGCGCTCGCGCTTCTCGGCCTGGTATCGGCATGGACCCTGTCCGCCCAGACGACCATCAAGGGCGTGGTGACGGACGAGTCCGGTGAGCCGCTCATCGGAGCGGGTGTGGTTGTCGAGGGTACGACCATCGGCACCGTTACCGGCATCGACGGCGACTACGAGCTGACCGTGCCCGCAGACGCGGTGAACCTGGTGTTCTCCTTCATCGGACTGAGTGAGCAGACGATTCCCATCGCGGGACAGACCGTCATCAACGTGGTCCTGAAGGTGGACTCGACCTTCCTCGACGAAGTGGTCGTCGTGGGTTACCAGACGGTCAAGCGCCGTGACCTCCTCGGCGCTGTCGCTTCCGTCGGTTCCGACAAGCTCACCGAACAGCCGGTGACCACTGTTTCCCAGGCTCTTTCCGGAAAGATGGCGGGCGTCTCCGTCATCACGACGGAAGGCGATCCGGACGCTGATATCAAGATCCGCGTCCGTGGCGGCGGCTCCATTACCCAGGACAGCAGCCCGCTCTACATCGTTGACGGCTTCCCGGTGGAGTCCATCAACGACATCCCTTCCTCCGAGATCCAGTCCATCGACGTCCTGAAGGATGCTTTCTCTACGGCCATCTACGGCAGCCGCGGTGCGAACGGTGTCGTCATCGTCACCACCAAGAGCGCCGAAAAGGGACAGCGGGTCTCCGTGAAATTCAACACATACTACGGTCTCAAGAAAATGGCCAACGCCGGAGCCATCGTCGCGATGGATCCGGAGAACTTCGTGAAGTTCCAGTACGAACTCGGTGTCATCCGCGACAACCTCAGCTCCTATTACGAGCCTTACTTCGGCAACTTTACCGATATCGACCTGTACAAAGGCCTAAAAGGTAACAATTGGGTCGATGCGGTCTTCGGCAACGTGGGTAATTCCTTCTCCGCCGACTTCTCCGTCTCGGGCAGCGGTGACAATGTGAACTGGACCCTCGGCTATGCCCACATGGGCGACGAGGCCATCATGTCCGGTTCCACCTATTCCCGCGACAACCTGAATTTCAAGGCGAATTTCAAGACCTCCGAAACCACCAGCATCGACGCCAACGTCCGTTATTCCCGCGTGAATGTCCGCGGTTCCGGCGCCAACGGCATCAACGATACCGGAACCACCTCCGGAAACGGTCGTCTGAAGCATGCGGTCTCCTATGCACCGATTCCTCTCGCCTCCACCTTGGAAGGCGTGGACGAAGAGCAGGATTATGGCGATAACGCGCCGCCGCTCCTTTCGGTGGCCGATAACGATTCCCGCCGTATTCGTACCACCTGGAATGCGAATGCCGCCTTCAACTGGAAGATCGTCGACAACCTCAACCTCAAGATCGAGGGCGGCCTGGAGAAGTACAACCAGACCGACGACCGCTTCTATGGCATGACGACCTACTATGTCGCGAATAACTCCACCGACAAGACCGGCGTGTCCAATCAGCACAAGGAAGCGTTCCGCACCAAGTATCGGAATACGAACACCCTGAATTACAGCTTCGCCAACGTTCTCGGTGAGGACCACAACCTGACCCTCCTCCTCGGTGAGGAAATGACGATCGCCAAGTCGAACCTCCTGACCATCATGGTGGATGGCCTCAATGCCTCCTACGACGCTCCCATGGCCTGGAATTTCCTTTCCTCCGGTACGCCCGCCTCGGTGAACAACTACTATGATCCGGACGACAAGCTGCTCTCCTTCTTCGGCCGCGTGAACTACGACTACAAGCACCGCTATTCCATCGGCGGCACGCTCCGCGCCGACGGCTCCTCCAAGTTCGCCCGCGGTCACCGCTGGGGTTACTTCCCGTCCGCGGCGGCTTCCTGGACCATCTCCAACGAGCCCTGGATGGACAATGCCCACAGCTGGCTGGACCAGCTCAAGCTCCGTTACAGCTTCGGTACCGCCGGTAATAACAACATCCCTTCCGGACAGCTGCTGAAGCAGTATAGCGCCACCGTTACGGCCTGGCTCAGCCAGAGCAACAATTACTGGATGGCCGGCAAGATCATGAACAATCCGGACCTGACCTGGGAGACCACGATCACCCACAACATCGGTCTGGACTTCGGCCTCTTCCAGGGTCGTCTGACCGGTAGCGTCGAGGTCTATCAGAACACGACGAAGGACCTCCTCATCAACTTCCCGATCACGGGTTCCGGTTATGACAGCCAGTACCGCAACCTCGGTTCCACGCGCAACCGTGGCGCTGAAGTTACTTTGAACATGCCCCTCATCTCCAAGAAGGACGTGTCCCTGAACATCGGCGGCAACATCGCCTACAACCAGAACCGGGTGACGGACCTGGGCGGACTGAACAGCATCACCGCACAGTCCTACTGGGCCTCCACTGAAATCGGTGACGACTACATCGTCGAGGTCGGCCAGCCGCTCGGCAACATGTACGGTTTCGTGAGCGACGGCATGTATTCGGTGGATGATTTCACCTGGACGGGCTCCAAGTGGGCCCTCAATGATGGAGTCGTTGACAATTCCGCCGTCATCGGCGCGAACTACATGATTCCGGGCGCCATGAAGCTCAAGGACCTCACCGGCGACGGCAAGGTTACCGTGGCCGACCGCAAGGTCATCGGCAACGCCTCTCCCGACTTCACCGGCGGTTTCAACCTCAGCGGTTTTCTCTACGGCTTTGACTTCAGCGCCAACTTCAATTACATGATCGGCAACCAGGTTTACAACGCCAACAAGGTCGAGTTCACCTCCTCCCGCAAGTTCTCGAACCGTAACCTCCTGAACTTGATGACCGTGGATCAGCGCTGGACCAACATCGACTGGGCGACCGGCGAGCAGATCTCGGATCCCGCCACGCTCAAGAGCCTCAACAGCGGCAAGACCATGTGGTCGCCCGCCATCGGCTCGGCCGTGTTCAGCGACTGGGCGGTGGAAGACGCTTCTTTCCTCCGCTTGCAGAGTGTGACCCTCGGTTATACGCTTCCCGAGGACCTGACCCAGAAAGCCCATATCCGCCGTGCCCGCGTGTATGTGACGGGGACCAACCTGTTCTGCCTGACCAAGTATTCCGGTTACGATCCGGAAGTGGACACCCGCCGTGCCACCCCGCTGACGCCGGGTGTGGACTATTCCGCTTATCCGAAGAGCATCGGTTTCGTCGCCGGTCTCAACCTGACCTTCTAATCCGCCTTGAATATGAAAAAGATTGTTAAATATATCCTTTCTGCGGCCGTCGTTTTGCTTTCCCTGTCCGCCTGCGACAAGATCCTGGACAGCGAATCTCCGTCCGCGTTCGATGCGGCGACCGTCTATTCCAACTATGCGCTGACCGAAGGCACCATCTTCGGCATCACCGAGGCCTTCTGCGAGGTGAACTCCTATCGCGGCCGTTTCCTGCCCTGGTATGGCTTCAACACGGATGTGGAGTGGTACAATACTTACAAGCCGGGTGACGGCAAGTCCGACATCGCCGCCTATGACTGCCTGCCGAACAATTCGCAGCTGAATCTCTCCAACGGTCCTTTCCCGCTCATGTATATGGGCATCGAACGGGCGAACCTGGTCATTGAAGGTCTCCGCGAATACGGCAACTGCGATACCCGTTCCGACATGGCCTACCTGCTCGGCGAGGCCCTGACCCTCCGGGCGATGATCTATTACGATCTCACCAAGGCCTGGGGCGACGTTCCGGCCCGTTTCGAGTCCCTGACCTCCGAAACGATCTATGCCAAGAAGGAAAGCCGTGATGTCATCTACAAGCAGATCCTCGCCGACCTGGAAGAGGCGATCCCGTATCTCCCGAATCCGGGAGCCACGACGGCCACTTCCCGGACTGACCGGATCAACAAGGTGTTTGCGGAAGGTCTGTATGCACGCATTGCCATGGCTGCCTCCGGCTATGCGATCCGTCCCGAGGACGGTGCCGTGGGCACTGGCGACCTGGGAACGGTCCGTCTTTCCAGCGATCCCGAACTCCAGAAGGCCACCCTCTATCCGAAGGCCCTGAATTATCTGAAAGCCGCCATCGCTTCCGGCAGCGCCTCCCTGGAGCAGAACGTCGAAGCCTATTGGCGCAAGATGAACAATATGGACAACCTCACCGCCGGTCCCGCCTTCGAGACGCTGTACGTGATTCCGTTCGGCGCCGGCCGCGGTCGTTGGAACTTCACCTTCGCCATCTCCTCGGAGGGTGCCTCCATCACCAACGGCGTTTCCCGTGGCGGTGATGCCGGCCCGCTTCCCACCATGTACTTCAAGTATGGCGAGAACGACCAGCGTCGCGACGTCACCTGCGTGAACTACAAGTGGAACAAGGACAACACCATCGAGCCCGCCGGCATCGGCAAGTGGTTTTTCGGAAAATACCGTTTCGAGTGGATGGACGCCCAGCCGTATACCGGAGGCAACGATGACGGCATCAAGCCCGTCGTGATGCGTTACGCAGACATCCTCCTGATGGCCGCGGAAATCGAGAATGAGCTGAATGGCCCGAGCGGTGCCAAGCAGTATCTTCTCCCGGTCCGCGAGCGTGCCTACAAGGGACACGAGAGCCAGGCCGAGGCCTATGTCGCCGCCATTTCCTCCAAGGAGGAGATGTTCCAGGCGATCGTGGACGAGCGAGCCCTCGAGTTCTGCGGCGAGTTCCTCCGCAAGGGTGACCTCATCCGCTGGAACCTCTTGAAGACCAATCTGGACGCTGCGATTGATGACATGCTGGCCCTCCGCGACCTGCAGGGCGCCTATGCCGGCCTGACCGGCGACATCGCCTATGCCTATGCCGACGACAGCAAGTCCATCAAAATTACCTTCATCACCACCGAGGGCGAAGTCCCGGCCGGGACAGAAATCTCCACCGGTTATGTGAACAAGTATGACGATGCAAAGTCCACCGGTTTCTATGAGGCGCGTATCCGTGGCCTCTATACCTCCGATCCCGAGCAGCACATGTTCTGGCCCATCTTCAACGATACCATGACCAACAGCCAGGGATACATCAAGAACGACTATGGCTATGACAGCATCTAATACCCTGACAGCTATGAACAAGATCAAATATGCCATCCTCGCCCTCGCGACCCTGGTTGCGGCAGCCTCCTGCTCGACGAAGGAGTTCGACGAGATTACCGAACTGAACCTTTCCCGCTGCCTCGCCCCGATGGGCCTGAACGCTCGTGTGAGCGCCGCCCAAGGTGACGTGGTGACCTTCTCCTGGGATGTGGCCAAGGATGCGGAGGCGTACAATTTCGTCGTCTATACGGATGCCGCGGGTACCCAGGTGTACCTGAGCGAGACGGTCCTTCCTTCCCAGGTCCCGTACCAGAAGAAACTGGAGGCCGACCAGACCTACTGGTTCTCCGTCCAGGCTACGGCCACCGGAAAGGGGGATTCCAAGATAGCCTTCCTGGATAAGTCCTTCAAGACTTTCGCCGTGAAGGACAACCTTTTCCTGAAAGTCTCCGGACGTACCGTGAATTCCGTCTCCCTGGCCTGGTCCACGGAAGTGGCGGACTTCGAGGAGGTCGACCGGATCGAATATGGCCTGCCCGGGGCTGATGCCGCCGGAACCCACACGCTCTCCGCTTCGGAGATCAGTGCCGGCACGGCGACCATCGACGGTCTGGATGCTTCCACGCAGTACGTCTTCACGCTGTACTACCTCTCTGCCAGCCGCGGTCAGGTGAACGCCTGGACCACGCCGGACATCAACGGAACGACCGAGGTCAATTCCACGGAAGCGCTCCTGAACGCGGTCAAGACCGCGGGTGCCAAGATCCTCCTCAAGATGGAAGGCTCCCCGTACGATATCGAGGCGCTGGATATCACCAACGGCTTTACCCTGCTCGGTGAGGAAGCCGCCGACGGCACCAAACCGGTGGTCCAGGGCGAGTTCCACATCGCCGACTCCTGGGCTCCGGGCGCCGACCTCTATTTCGAGGGCGTCGAGTTCAACGGCGGTCCTACCGCCACCAGCCCTTCCGGTTTCGGTTTCGCCATCCAGAACAAGAACGGTGGTACGGTGAAGGACAAGAACATCGGCAACATCACCTATAAGAACTGCGTGATCGCGAACTACACCAAGGGCCTCATCTATGAATGGGGCAACAACATGGTGCTGGGCAATGTCACGTATGACAGCTGTGACATCCACGACATCAACACGGACGGTACCGTCGGCGGAGATGTCTTCGACATCCGTCAGGCCACCACGCTGGAGAGCCTCTCCTTCGTGAACAACACGATCTGGCAGGGCATGCGTACGTTCGTCCGCTTCGACGCTGGCTCCATCGGCTCCCTGGTATTCGAGAACAACACCCTGCAGAACCTGAATTTCGTGGACAACACGAACAACGCGGGTGTCTTCGGACTCCAGATCACCCCGGGGTCCTTCTCCTTCAAGAACAACCTGATCTTGAATATGACCGGTAAGGCCGTTCTCGCGGGTGCCAACGCCAAGTACGTCCCGGCGGGAGACATGGGTGTCGCCGCTGCGAACAACTGGTTCTACAACCTGCCGAAGGATGATGCCGGCGCGGTCACCTATTTCACCGACAACTTTACCCAGGGCCAGGCGGCCGGTACGATCCTGGAGAACGATCCGTGCTACAATGCCCCGGGTGGTTTCTTCAATCTCCTGGCAGACAGTGAAATCGCCGACAAGAAGGTGGGTGCGTCCAAATGGTGGACCCCGTTCGTGGAGGAGCCTGAGGACCTCACGCTGAATCTCCTTTCCGGAAACAAGACCTGGAACCTGGCGAACGCCAAGTTCTTCTCCGGCACCATCAAGAAAGAGATGGTCCGTGACGACCTGTATATCAACGCCGGCGAATCCAACGCCATCGTGGTGGATGGCGGAAAGCTCAACTTCCAGACGGCGGGCGTGACCAACCGCCAGGGCGTCCCCACGCTCAGCTACATCGCCTTCAAGGTGGACAAGCCGGGTTCCGTTCTCGTCAAGGCGGCCGATCCGGAGAACCTGGGCAACCACTTCATCGTGGGTGTCGGTCCCGTCGACGGCGGCTCCATCGCCCTCAAGGGCGGCGTTTCCGCGATGGCCGACATGACCACCCCGACCAAGATCCTGATTACCACCATCACGGAGGAATCCCTGGTGTATATATTCCCGTCCGGTCCGGTCTCCCTCGAGAAACTGGCCTGGTCCACCGATGTCACGCCGATCAACACGGCGCTCCCGACGCCGGAGCCGACTGCCGATCCCGCCTCCATCACCGCTGGCGATGCGACCGACATCACGGTCTCCTGGGATCCTGTGGAGAACGCAGGCAGCTATTCCGTCGTCTTCAACGGCAAGAGCAATACCGTTTCTGAAGGTACGGAATTCGTCATTGGCGGTACCACGACCGGCATGCTGGACGCTGGCAGCTACACCGTCCAGGTGTACGCCAACCCGATGGCAACCGACATCTACAACACCGAGTCTGCCGCAGGCGTGGCTGCTTTTGCCGTCCTGCCGAAGGGCGGCGGCGGTGAAGGCGACGAGTTGGTGGTCACGACCGTCGACGCCCTCAAGTCCGCGATCGAAGCCGGCAAGGATGCCGTCACCCTCGCTCCCGGCGAGTATGACCTGGAGGGCAGCCTGACCATCACGGCCCCGCTGACCCTGAAGGGCCAGGAAGGCGCCGTGGTCAAGGGCGGCTTCAAGCTCAGCGGCGCGGTGGGCACCTTTGCAACCGACAACCTGGAAGTGGTCGCCAATGGCGGTGACATCTTCATCAACCTGGACAATGCCGAGGGTGTGACCGCCGAGACGATCGACATCCGCAACACGGTCATCAACGGTTTCTCCAAGAGTGTCATCTATGCCTCCAACACGGCTGACAAGTTCGACATCGCCGACATCACTTTCCATAATGTCGTGGTGAAAAACCAGGGCACCGGTCAGGGCATGTTCGACCTCCGCAACGGCCGGTATGGCACGTTCACCCTGGAAGAGTCCACCTGCACGGGCGGACGTGACTTCCTCCGGATCGATGCGCCTTGCACCATCGATGCGGTCTATGTGAAGAACAACACGCTGGACAACCTGAACGACGCGGCCAACGCGGGCGGTGTCCTGTGCGTGCGTGCCACGCCGACCACCTACGTCGTTTCCAACAACATCTTCGCCAACATCGTCAAGTCCATCAGCGGCCGTACCGCCGCCATGAAGCCCAAGATGAAGAAGAATGTGTGGTTCAACATCGGTGAGACCTTCTACACGGGCTGTATCGATGCAGAACTGGCCGTCGACGGTGGCGGTGTGGTCCTTTCTGCCGATCCGTTCAAGGATGCGGCCAGCGGTGACTACACCCTGACGAATGCCGTTGTCATGAGCCTCGGCGCCGGCGCTTCCCGCTGGAATCCCGCTGCCGCTTCCGCTTCTGACAGCAATGCCTTCACCGTGTCCTCCGTGGACGAGTTCCAGGCTGCCATCGATGCCGCGAAGACCGACATCAAATTCGCGGCCGGGTCCTATGACCTCTCCGCCGCGAACATCACCCTCACCGCCGGCATGCACCTGAGCGGCGAGCCCGGCGCCGAGATCACCGTGAGCCAGTTCGACCTGGCTGAAGGCGACCTGGGGACCATCATCATCGAGAACCTTTCGATTACGGGAGGTGCCAACAATCTCGTGAGCGTTGGCGCGGCTTCGGTGGTCCGTTCTCTGGTGCTCCGTAACCTGGATGTCAACACCGTGGGCAAGAGTCTCTTCTATGGCAATGCCGACGGCTCCGAGTTCCAGGCGGTCGTGTTCGACAATGTCTTTGTCACCGGACTGGGCGGCGGACAGGGTACGATCGATATCCGCAAGGGTACCTATGGCGCCCTCACCATCCAGAACTGCACCATCGTCGGCGGCCGTGACTTCATCCGGGCCGATGCAGGCAAGGTTACCGGTGCGGTGAACATCGTGAACAACACGTTCGATGGTGTCACGCTGAACAACGGAAACGGTATCCTGTATGTCCGTTCCACGCCGGAGAGCTACATCCTCAAGAACAACCTGTTCCTCAATGAGAATGGTGAAAACAACCTGCTCTCCAAGGCTTCCGGCATCACCGTCCCGACGGCGGTCGCGAACAACTACTTCTATGGTTGCACGGCCGAGAAGTTCTGGACCGGTATGATCAACCAGGAAGTCGCCCTCGCGGACGGCGGTGTCATCCTCGCCGGGGATCCGGTCAAGGATGCGGCGAACCATGACTACACGCTCGTGGATGCCCTCTGCCTCGCTTCCAACGTCGGTGCCGCCCGCTGGAATCCCAATGCCGGCCGTGTGTCTTCCGAGATCACGGTCGCATCCGTTGCAGACCTGACGACGGCCATCGATGCCGGCAAGTCCTCCATTACCCTGAAGGCTGGCGTCTATGACCTCCGTGAGGCGGTCGAGAGCGGCGTCATCAACCTGATCGCCCCGCTCTCGCTGACCGGACAGGGTACCGTGGAAATCATCGGCGGTTTCAAGTTCGGAGCTGGTACCACGTCCTTCGAGGTGGAGAACGTCAAGTTCAACGGTGCCGAGAAGGCGATGGGGAATGCGTTCGAGATTGCCGAGGCCGTGGAGATGTCCAAGATCCGGATCACCGGCTGCGACATCTTCGCCTACAACAAGAGCCTGTTCTATGGGAACGGCACCGATTCCAAGATTGCGTTCTTCGACTTCCAGAAGAACCTGGTCCATGGCTTCGGCACCGGCCAGGGCATGATCGACATCCGAAAGGGTGTGTACGATGCCATCATTGTCTCCAAGAACACGTTCTATGACGGTGGTCGTGACTTCATCCGCTGCGACAAGGAAATCGCCGGAACGGTCGCCGTCACGAACAACACGTTCGCGGCGTGCTCCATCAATGCCGGCAACGGTCTCCTCTGGGTCCGTTCCTGCGCTTCCGACCCGACCAAGTACAACGTGAAGAAGAACCTGTTCCTGAACCTGACCGGTGACACGACGGTCCTCGCCAAGTCCGGTGCGACTGTTCCTACGATGGATTCCAACTACTTCTTCAACGTGGGTCCTGCCTTCTGGAACGGTGCCATCGACCAGGCTGTCGCCACCGCCGGCGGCGCCCTCCTCGAGGCCGATCCTTGCGTCGGCTCCGCCGAGTTCGACTTCAAGTTGACCGACGCGGTCTTGCGCAAGGCCGACATCGGCGACCCGCGCTGGAACTCCGCTTCCCCGAACTATTCCCGGAGGAAGTAACGGTACAAAGGGAGCCGGGGGTGATACCCCGACTCTCTTCCAAGATTCTAAAACACAGACAGATATGAGTTTCATCAACGACAACTTCATGCTCCAGACGGAGACCGCCCGCCAGCTCTACCACGAGCACGCGGCGAAAATGCCCATCATCGACTACCACTGCCACCTC